>Ga0306910_1000230_pt1 | contig 31714 bp, 22 predicted proteins | sample AntRauMFilla2698_FD_190438 | JGI IMG/M metagenome (GOLD analysis project Ga0306910, IMG submission 190438) | Saline lake microbial communities from Rauer Islands, Antarctica - Metagenome Filla 2 #698 (v2) (version 2) | ecosystem: Environmental > Aquatic > Non-marine Saline and Alkaline > Saline ... | reverse complement strand
CAATTTATTTAATGAAGAATTGATTTGTAATTATGAAAAAAATTAAAATCAACATACTACTCAAATAAAATTATATTTTCATATTAATTAAGAGGTTGTGATGATTCAAAAAGTTATAATAACAATATTAGTTATTTTTATGCAAAGCTACCAATTGATGGGGCAAAATTTTGTATGTGGAACCGATGGTGTTATAAATACAAATACCAAGAGTGTTTCTTCAGATCGGGAATTTCAGTCAAATACTGATGATGGTCAATTTATGACCGCATATGGTGAATTAAATATACTAGTTGTTTTCATGCGTTATCCAGATGATACCAATGTCACAAATTGGCCAGTAGTTCAAGATCCTGCTTATGATTTTGAATCAATTCTTGCTGATACACCAGGTGATATAGATACTACACAAGACTTTAACATATCAAGTTATTTTAAAGTTGCATCAAAAGGGAACTTAATTATTACGGGTGATGCAGTCAGTGTGGTAGCTCCGGATTCTTCACACCATTATAGTTCTATATATGATGTCGTTACAGATGTACTAACCAATGTCATTGGCATTGATACCACAATCAATTTATCTGAGTACAATAACTGGACATTTGACAATTCAGGTAATGGATATCATATAAATCAAGCCGATACTCTGGTAGATATGCTCGTTTTTATTCATAAAGAGGTTGGAAATTTAGGTGTTTCATTTAGTGGTGAAGCCTCTTTAGCTGGTAGTTCTACAGTCTTACCAGTCAACAATCAAAATATTGGCTTAGGCTATGCTGGATATGGAACTGCTGGTTCAGGTGTTACCGCTTTTCATAAGTATGGGCGCGAGTATGCATTTTATGTAGCTGTTCATGAAATTGCCCATTGGCTAAATCGCCCTCATCCTTATTCAGATAGTAAAAGTAATCCTTTCACTGGAAATTACAGCTTTCATACATGGATGGGTACAGATTGGAATCCACGAGTAATTAATGCGTATGAACGTTCTTTGGTTGGATGGCACAAACCAATAGAAGTAACCAGTGACACCGTAATAACCTTAGGCGATTATTTAACAACAGGTGACGCTGCTCGCGTCCCGTTATCCTCTTCCAACCCAGATAATTACCTCTTTATTGAAAATCATCAAAATGTAAATCCAATCTATGATCGACCAACGGACAACACCAACGAAAAGGGGATTTTAATGTATAGCATTGATGGAGATTACGGAAATATCAATTCAGTCGTATCAGAATCTGCATTTGGCCGTTGGGATTGGAAACAAGATGTTCCGTTAATTCAATCTCCCGAGGATGCAAGTGATTTTACATACGTTAGAGAAACTCTTGGTCCTAATCCACTCAGTGGGTTAAATAATAGAGAGCGAAGAAACCATTATGAAAGTGGACATAAAAAACTCTTTTTAGCTTATAATGATGATGGTACTACAGTTACAGCAAGATTTGACAGGGGAGAATATTTGGGAAACATGTTTAACGTTAATGATGTTGCTTTTTTTGCGAAAAATACGAATCCGGCCCCCATCACCTACACGTCAACGTCTCAGGATATTACAAATCAAGCATATAGCGATATTTCGGTTCGTTTACTTGAAGAAAATCCCAATGGTAGTATCGAAATTCAGGTCAGGATGAACGATGATCCCTATATCATCGACGCCGATACTAAAATCGGCGGGCAACTTTTTGTAAAAGATAAAAGTCTTGACATTAAAGCCGGGGCTACCTTAACCATCAATGCAGGTACGGAGGTTTTTCTAAACGAAAACAAAAAAATAATCGTCAGGGCCGGTGCCAAATTAATTGTAAATGGCACGCAGCAGAATCCGGTTTACTTCAAACGATTGGATTCAACAAAAGCGTGGGGAAGCATCGTTATTCACGGCTACAACAGTGAATTCAATTGGGCGGTGTTTGACGGCGGAACGCGCAATGTGGATGTGATGGCACCCGAAACGGAGTTCAACAACTGCGTGTTTAAAAACGCCGACAGGCCCATCTCCACCTATTTCAACCAATCGAATCAGCCTGGGAAAAGCAGTTTTTCCTTACTCAACTGTCGTGTGGAGAATGGGACAGGTTTAGGCGGAATAGTCACCTATTATGCAGATGCCGATCTCATTGATGTTACCTCGCAGAATAATGATGATGATGGTTTGTGGTCTTATAGCGGCGATGTTTCCATGAGATATTCCGTATTTGAAAACAATGGCAGTCGTGGAATTTACGCCCGTAACGGTATTATCGGGTCCTATTTTGGGGATCAGATTACGCTGAATAACAGAATATCTGACAACACAATTGGCGAGATTTTGTTAGGCAGTAATGCTGTTTTACAATTCGGTTATGTAGATCAATATGTAATGCTTGGCGGCTATAACTCTATCATTGTAAATGGATCTAATTATCATATATGCAACCGCAAATTCCACTCCTGCTGAGGCGTAATTAACCTACTGGGGAACAGCTAATCCCGTCTTTTATGGTCCGGTGAATGACAACTCCCATCTATCGCAGGATCCAACACAAAACTCCGGATCAAGCAATCTTCCACAGGGTATGCGAGGTGAGGGAGAATTGTTAAACGGTCAGAAGCAGGGCACACCTGATGGCGCTGAGGGAAATCCTGTCATTGCCTATCTGCGGGAATTATCATCGGCCAAAACCACTCCCACCGCCAGTGATCTTGCATTAATCCGGCGCTATCAGAAATATCTTGAGCGGGAGCAAAAATCCGATGAACAATTGCTGCCACTTCACGCCACGCTGGCGCAGGAGTTTAAAGGATTAAGCAGAAGTTCAGACTCCAAACAAGCCCGGGCGTATCTCGCCTATCAATTGCAGCGGGAGATTGATCAGCACGGACGCATTTCTCAGTATAACACACTACAGCGCGCAAGGTCTGTTTTAGGAGATGAGCTGTTTGACCAGTCTTTTTCTTCATATGAACTGGATTACTACTTAGCCCATGAGAAGTTTACCGAGTTTGAGAACGTACTCGCTCACGTAACCGAAAAGAAAACTCTCCCACCCGAAGAGATTCGTTTTTATGAAGAACAATTATCTATTGGCAAAGAAGTAGCGGCTGAATTTCGTTCTTCAGATACATCTTCGAAACCAGCAGAATCTTCCGGGCAAGAAACACAAACCATTACCGAAAACAGTCTGGAAGTATCAGCGTATCCCAATCCGTTTAATCCAACCACAAAACTTTCCATTCCATTATCTGAGCGGTCTGATGTTAGTGTTGAACTCTATTCTGTGTTGGGGCAACGGGTCATGAGCTATCAGCGCACGGGATTATCTTCCGGCACACATGCTGTTTCTGTAAACGGAGCGCAGTTAACAAGTGGAATTTATATCGCGCGGGTGCGGGTTGAATCGCATTCCGGGGTTCAAACACGGGATGTGCGATTGACGTTGATTAAGTAGATTTAGATTCAATTTTCAGCAACTGACTTCATGTCACGTATTGAAAGCCCTGTCTGTTTTTGGCGGGGCTTTTTTTGCTTGAGAGAAATTGTGGAGTTCGAAGCAGAGCTGATTTTCGGAGAGGAGTGGTGATGGTCAGTTTCGACTTCTGAAGTCACTTTAATAAGTTATAAAATTATTTTCAGGCTTTGGAGTGTTGATTACGATGACTTCAGAAGTTTTTGGACAAATTCAAGCCCTCAGCAAATCTAAAATCCACCCAGCAGATTATTCAAGAAGATCTGCACGGCATCGGGTATCAAGATGATAGTATAGATAATTCCTGTTACACCGCCCGCAATGTGAGCTTCGTGATTGACATTATCTCCGTCCGCTCGCTGTTTTCCGGCGTAGATGCTGTAGGCCACAAATAGAAAAGCAAAAATGATAGCGGGAACGGGAATCACAAATACGATGAGCGTCTGCCAGGGATTGAATATGATGTACGAAAACAGCACCGCCTCAACAGCTCCCGATGCCCCAAGACTCGCGTAATTGGGATTATTCTTGTGTCGAAATAGCGTGGGCAGGCTCGAAGCTATCAGACTCACCACATACAATCCCACAAAAGCCGCGGTTCCAAAAATGCGCTCTACCGGAGGACCAAAGAAGAAAAATGTGATCATATTGAACAGCAGGTGAGTAAAGTCGGCGTGTAAAAAGCCCGATGTCAGCAGTTGATACCAGCGTTTTTCCTTAAACGTATAGTAGGGACGAAGCATCCCGTCTTTCATAAGATCAGGCGAAACATACCACGCCGCAAGTGAATAGAGCACAGTAATTCCGAGAATGTAATAGGAGGACATAAAATTGAGTTAAAACAGGTTTACTCTGTAAAAGGCAGGAAACTACAGAATGTGGCGCTTAATCGTGTCAACGAACAGATCTTTATCGACTGGTTTTTTCAGAATGGCTTTCACACCCGCGTTGGTCAACGCTTTTTTCTGATTATGCAGGTCGAGCGCGCTTACGGCAATTACAGGTATTTCCGGCATTTTTTTATGGAGATAATTTGCCAGCTCAATACCGTTCATGTCAGGCAGCATAATATCGGCCACAATGAGATGCAATGACATTGAGCGAGCGGTGTTTATAGCAGTAGTCGCGTTAGATGCTTCAATCACAAAATAACCCGATTTTGAAACGTAGCGGGAAAATATTGCGCGAACATCGCTGTCGTCATCAATTACTAATACGTATTTCTTTGCTGCCATAATCCTTTATTAAAAAATTGTTGAACGGTTCTTCCGCTTTCTATACCCGATACTGCTTAACTTCTTATCTTTGAACTTTATTGTCTTCTTCCTATTATTGCCCCACGCCTTTAACGCAACTTAAGCCGAAGTAGCTCAGCTGGTAGAGCGACGCTCTCGTAAAGCGTAGGTCGTCGGTTCGAATCCGATCTTCGGCTCTTTCACCCCGCCTTTCTCACTGCGATTCTACCACAAGCGTTTACTCTTCATTCTTTCGCCTCAAGCTCGTAGCGCTGCATAATTTCTTCCGACAGCGCATTATAATCAAACGCCCCGTTTGAAGATGGCGCATGATCAAACACCGATTTCGCTATTGCCGAAGCCTGCGCGAGTGCCACGTTGGTTCGTATTTTGGTGTCAAACACTTTCTCACCAAACATACGGGCAATTTTGAACGCTGTTTCGTGGTGAATTTTCTTTCTTGTATCAAATCGGGTTATAACCACACCACTAAATTTGAGTTCGGGATTCAGATCTTTCTGCACCAGCTGTACGACTTTCAGATACAGCTGACGAACGCCCCGCATTGCTAAAAATTCCGGCTCTGTTGGAATGACTAATTCATCGGCCGCCACTAACGCGTTGAGACTTAATATTCCCAAAAACGGGCAGCAATCGAATACAATCACATCATAATCCAGATCTTTTATAGCTTTTTTTATGTACAGTTCTCTGTGATCACCTTCCAGAAAAAGATCGGCCGTTGTTAGTTCCAGATCAGCCGCCAACAGGTGCACGCCCGATTCTGTTTCGCGAATTGCCTGACGAATCGGGGTTCCTTTTATCACATCATGCACATTTTTTCGTCCTTCAGAGGTGCTTTCCCCCAAACTGCACGTAAGATATCCCTGCGGGTCAAGATCGACCGCCAGCACACGGAGGCCTTTTTTTACCATATTGGCAGCCACATTAAATACCGTGGTGGTTTTACCGGTTCCTCCTTTCAGCGATAAAAAACAGATGCGTTTCATAAAAATCTCATTTCAGCGTACATTATCGATCAGTTGAATATAAATAATGAAATCATAAACCAAAGCATTTAGAATGAATCGGCTGCATGTTCTTCTGATTTTATCAATAGTATTATTTTTTGCGGGATGTGGGTCAACCGCCAATCTTGGGAAACCGCTTCAACAAGGCATTGCCAGCTGGTACGGACCTAATTTTCATGGCAAACAGACCGCTAACGGCGAGCGATTTGATCAACACGCAATGACTGCCGCCCACAAACGACTGCCCTTCAATACGCTTGTTCGGGTTGTTCACCGCGAAACGGGAAAAAATATCATTGTTCGCATCAACGACCGCGGGCCTTTTGTGGATAATCGAATTATTGATCTTTCCAGAAAAGCGGCTGAAGAAATTGGCATGATCGGATCAGGCACCGCCCCGGTGAGATTGTATATTGTGAAAGGTTCGGCAAACGAGATTAAAGAATCAGCCACTTCCAAGCCATTCACTGTTCAGATAGCTTCATACACTAAAAAGTCTCAGGCAAAGCGCAAAGCTGATGATGTTCTCTACGGCTGGGTAAAAAGCTACCGGGTGGATGGAAGAACGGTTTACCGCGTGTATTCAGGCAAATTCAGAACGCCCGAGCAAGCCAACAGCCACCTCAAACGCCTGAAGGGAGATAATATTGACGGATTTGTGAAGCAGATATAGTTGGAGTCGGGAGTGGTTAGTTTATAGTTACCTGTGTTCGATTTTAAAATTGGGTTGATTTGCCAGAATTGAACGATACTTGAATTTTCTATCATATTTCTAAATGAATTTATTTGTGATTTAAGAATCGAGCCCGGATTTCAAATATCCACTCATGTTCTTTTTGTTCCGGCAAAAAGAACCAATCCGCCATTTAGCGGACCTCCGCTGCGGCTATTTGTCCGGCAGTGTGATCACGCCCGTTTAGCACAAAAGTGATCGGCAAACTTACAGGCAGGCAGAACGCTAAAGACAATGCTCTCCCGCCCAAATAGCAACCAGGACGACAACATTAGAACAGGGAGAGCTGGCACATGAGCCCAAAAGCTAAACTTATGAGAACCAACTCCGCCGAATGTGACTGAGAGGTCGACAAATTTCCGAGGCGTGTTTAGGTATCTGCTAAATCAAAACCTCTTTGATACTTCGCATATCAACCTGTTTATGGAAGATTGAGCTTCTGAGCGTAGCACAATATTTCAAGGTTTGAATAATATCCAGCAACGCCCTCAAGTTGCGGAGCAACGTCCGTCCAGCCGGCGAATTCGGTAGTATTTGATTGCGCCCCAATAGATAAATTAGCTCCGGATGGAGTGTCATGGATTTTCAAGGTGTTAATAATTGCATACTTTACACTAAATAAAAATTGAACTCAGGTTTGTTGTAAGTTGACAGAAAAACTTCCTACTCGCAACTAACCACTAATAACTCCCGACTTCCCCGAACGAAATTCTAATCCTGCACTGTTTGTGAGTATTATTAATAGCTACTATCTCTATCACCACCAACCATCATCATGAAGAAAAAAATTATCATTATCGGAAGCGGATTTGGCGGACTCGGCGCTGCTAACCGACTTGCTTCCAACGGACACGACGTAACTGTTCTCGAAAAACGCGATAAACCCGGCGGAAGAGCTTATGTGTATGAACAAAACGGATTCAAGTTCGACGGCGGACCTACCGTTATTACCGCTCCATTCATGTTTGATGACATTTTTGAAAAAGCGGGCAAGAAAAGAGAAGACTATTTCGATCTCGTCCCTTGTAACCCTTTCTATCGAATTTTCAATCACGAGGGAAAACCGTTCGATTATAACGGTGATGAGGAATTTATTCTTTCAGAGATTGAAAAATGGAATCCGGAGGATAAAGAAGGTTATAAGAAGTTCATCAAAACAACGAAGGCGATTTTTGATAAAGGATTTACCGAGCTGGCTGACAAGCCATTCTTGAAATTTACCGACATGCTCAAGGTCGCTCCTGATCTCATCAAATTACAGTCGTATCTTAACGTGTATAAGTACGTTTCTAAGTTTGTGAAGGATGATTTTTTGCGTCGCGCGTTTTCATTTCATCCATTGCTGGTGGGCGGAAATCCATTTGATACGACTTCAATCTATGCCATGATTCACTACCTGGAACGCGAATGGGGCGTTCATTATGCCATGGGCGGAACAGGATCAATCGTAAACGGATTGGTGAAATTGTTTGAAGAACAGGGCGGAAAAATCCATCTGAATACAGAAGTGGATGAAATTATCGTCGATGGAGATACAGCTAAAGGCGTGTTGCTCAAAAACGGTGACGTGATGGAATCCGATATCATCGTTTCCAACGCCGATGTGTCCTTCACCTACAAAAACATGATTCGCCCACAGTACAGAAAAAAATACACAGACAAAAAGATCGCGCGCACTAAGCATAGCATGTCGCTTTTCGTGATCTATTTCGGAACCAAAAAACGCTACAACGATACCAATTTAAAGCATCATAATATTATTTTGAGCAAGCGCTATAAAGGACTGCTCGAAGATATTTTCGATAAAAAAATTCTGGCGAAAGATTTCTCACTTTATCTGCACATGCCAACCATTACAGATCCGTCGATTGCGCCTGAAGGGCACGAATCGTTTTACGTTCTTTCCCCCGTTCCACACCTCGACGCCGATATCGACTGGACCAAGCAGGCCAAGCCTTACCGCGATGCAATCATGCAGTTTTTAGAGGATAATTATCTACCCGATCTTCAGGAGAATATTGTTGCCGAGCACTACATCGATCCGCTGCACTTTCAAGAGACATTAAATTCCCATAAAGGATCAGCGTTTTCTGTACAACCTATTTTGACACAATCGGCCTGGTTCCGTCCCCACAATCGTTCTGAGGATGTGAAAGATCTCTACTTTGTAGGAGCGGGCACTCATCCGGGAGCGGGATTACCGGGCGTGCTTTCATCGTCAGTTATCGCGGAAGATTTAATTGGGAAAGCGTAGCTTTGATCCCGGTAAAGACTTCAGAAGTCGCCGCTAACAGCGTTTGTGAACTTTTTTTACCGTTTTTGCGCGATTCGAAGTGACTTCGGAAGTCGGAACCTAAACGAAGCGTAAATAACTGCTGACTCGATGAATGACTGGATTTAGCTCACTATCAATCCATAAAACTTTACAATAGTCTATGTATGACTTGTGGGCTTTATTCAACTCCGCCCCACCACTCTTCGACGGTGCTCAGGATGGATTTCAACCGTAATCTCAGCTTTATTATTCTATGCCCCCCCGTGTAGTCGATCGTCATGACGATCGACTACACGGTTTTTTGGCTCAGAATTCTTCATCAGCCTAAACTTCCACTCTTTCTTCTTTTTTTCTGAAACGAATATCCATTGTCGTTCCTTTTCCGCGTTTACTTGTGATTTCCAGCTCGCCGTGATGTGCTTTTACCATCTCCCTGGTCACGTACATCCCAATTCCCACTCCCTGCTTTTTAGTGGTTTCAAACGGTCGAAAAAGTTTATGCTTTATAAATGATTGCGTCATTCCGGGACCTTCATCCGAAATTGTTAAATGAATGTCTCCGTTATCTTCGGTCAACACAACGGAAATTTGCTCATCAGAATCGGTGACCTCAATAGCGTTTATCAACAGGTTTTCTACAATTCTGCGAATCAGATCTGAATCATGATAGAAGATTGTGGATTCCTTCAACTTGTTTCGAAACTCAATTCTCCGCTTGGCATGTTTTTCTCCCGCAAGATTATCTACCACTCTGCCAACAGTTTTAGCGAAATCATCTCAAACTGCTTGCTTTCTTCTCTTTGGCGGCGTTTCTGCTCTTTTCTCATTACAGCAAAGCGAATGACCAGTCCAAGAACACATAATCCCAATGCTGACATTATCAGCCTGAAAAAAAGTGTTTCATAGAACCATGGCAAAACATTGAAAGATGCTTCCGCCACTTCTGTTTCTGTCCCGTCCGGAAAAATCTGTTTCACCTGAAATCGGTAATCATTAGGAGCTAAATTGGCGAACAGAACGCTTTGTTTCCCCTGCTCATTTTTCCATTCCGACTGAATTGGAAGCAGGCGATAGAAATACGAAGCTTCGTTACTATTGGTGTAGCTAAGCACGTTATAGTCTATTTGAACCGAGCGCTTATACGATTTAATCGAATCTGGCTTCAGGCTGCCCGGTTGTTCAAACCGTTGCTCATCACCAAACAAAAGTGATTCTATAGTAATTTTCGGAACCGTTTTAGGACTAACTTCCCTGTCGAGTGGAATTGTAACTAAACCCTCATTTGTTCCCAAAAGCATCCTGTTGTAAACCGTATCGGAAATAACATGATAAATCTGAGGAGACCGGTTAAAAAGATCGGAAAACGACTGAACCAAAATCCACTTATCGTTTCTGAAGCGATGAATCCCAAGATCACTAACTACCCAAACTGCGTTGCCCAGATCTGAAATATGATAGATTTTCCTGCCGTAAAGTCCTGATTCAGCGCCATGAATTTGTAGCACAGAATCATTTCTCAACTCTATTACTCCCTTTCTGCTGCCCAACCACGCACGATCTCCATTTATTTCAACGTAACTAATCATCTCGGTTGGAAGTCCCGACAGCTTTCGCATCTCTTTTTGCTCTCTTAGAAAGACATAAATCCCATCGCTCTGTGTCACAAACCAAATCTCCTTATCTGTCGCAACCGCTTGTTCCACAATGGATAATGGCTCCCACATATCGCCTTGCATAACAGTAACTATGCCGTTGTGATATTTTAGAACATCATCCCCGATGGTGGTAATTAATAAACTATCACCCAAATCAATTATTGAGGACGGTGTTGTGTCGATTGAGTATTGAAAGGTTACAGCTGATTTCCAGTTTTTTCTTCCTCCAACCACCTTACTGATATAGTAGTTGGCTCCTAAATAAAATCCATCTTTAGTTGGAACTGTCAATCGATTTTCCTGTGAATTTCTGTAACTGTACAGATGACTGAAATCTTTCCTGTTTACAAAAGAAAGTTCACGTTCGTGTGTTAACAAATAGGAGTCTTTGTATATCGAAATGTGATTTACTGTATTACTGAGAAGCCCGCTTCTTGTGCTGTATTGAGTTATTCTGTTTTCTCCGAGTTTAAACACGCCGTGACTAAAAGTGCTTACCCAAACATTATTTTCGTAATCGGTTAAGAGATTAAATACCCGGAAAGACTCCTCATGTACTAACAGATGTATTCTCTGCCATTCGCCCGTTTTCAGGCCAAGTTCAATTAATCCATCACGAACGGATCCAAGAAAAATACCCGTTGTATCGTGATTAAAAACAGCATGATTTGAATTTGAATGAAAAAACTTTTCATGAAGTATAAGAGAATCACCTTGCCAGCTTCCTCTGAACGTGACGCCCGATACAACCATATAAACATCTCCATCATGGGTTTCAAGCATGGTTGTATTGCTTAAATTTGGTAACCGATCGTTTTTTAAGCTCGATGAAAACGTGATAGTCACCGGTTCCATTTGGAGCGAATCATCCGACAACGGGCGGATTTTGTGAAGATGTAATTTATCAAAAACAAGAATTTCACCGTTTTCTCTTTTAAATAGCGAAGCTCCTTTAAGTGATATGTGCAGATCACCGGTGCGATAGGTTTCGCTATCAGGGTTGAAGGAAATAAGGGCATTGCTCCCTTTTACAATGAGGTTTCCCTTTTCATCCTCTATAATGTCAAGAACACTGTTTAACTGAGTTTCCCCCGGCGCCAAAACAGTTTCAAAGTGCTCTCCTGACTTCTTTGCGAGCCATCCGTCGTAACCGCCGGCCCAAATAATTCCACGGCTATCCTCAAAAATGGCGTATGTATAATTTCCCGGAAGCCCTTCATCAACAGAATAATATCGAAACGACTCTCCGTCGTAGCGGGCAATTCCATTATCACCACCAAACCACATATAACCATCGCTGTCCTGATAGATCTCAAAATTGTAATTGGTGTGGAGTCCGTTCGCTTCTGAAAGGTGAAAACCAAGCACTTGCTGCGCATGCACATTCACACCTGTAAAGCTTTGAATGCTTAGAAGTATTCCGGCGGTAAAAAAAAGTGTTAGCGAGAAACGACCCATATTCCCGTTGTTCAATTGTTATGCAGAAAAGCTTTTATTGCTTTTCTTATTCAATGCGGCAATGTACACAGGATACCGCTGTCAGGAAAGGGAGTAATTTACAGAGTGATTTTCAACAATGTACCCATATCATCATCCCTCAGGCATCGCAAAATCTTTTTTGATAAGGCGACGTAAGTCCATCAGTTCTGTCCGACAAATTCCATGTCCGCTTTCGTACTGTTTTTTAATGACTTTTTCAGCACCCAAGCGCTTTAAAATATCGTAAGACTGATTAATTTTTTTCATGGGGATGTAGGGATCCTTTCTACCGGCGTTCAGGCTGATGAGTGTACTTTTGAGCTCATCGTTGAAATCGCGTTCATCATTAAAATTACCCAATACGCAACCACGCATACTTATCAATGCCTTGTACGGTCGGGGATGTGTTAAATAATATTCAAGTGTGAGATTGGCTCCCTGTGAGTGCGAAATAAACACTATTTGTTCATCTTTGATACCCACCCGGTGCATGTGTTCGATGCAGAGATCAATTTTCTCAAACGATTTATGGAGATACTTCAGATTTTCTTCCAGATTTTCATTCCAGAAGTAGGGATACCAGGCAAATCGTCCGGGCATAATCTGGAGAGGCGCCTGTGGCATAAGAGCGTATGCGGTGCGGGCAAACAGATCGGGAAGAACTGAACGCATATCGGAGGAATCCGAACCACGTCCGTGCAGCATGATAAAGCCAAGAGTAGCTTCTTCAGGTGCACAGCCCGTATAAAAAATAGTATCTGATTCTTTTATGGTTTTCACAAAATTCCTCCAACGCCTTTTAACAGACGCGTATCAACATCATTACAGTCCTATTTTACAACATCACTTTGACCGGCAATCCATATGTATTTTAATATCACGGTTCTCTGGTGTCACCAATAGTTCTCCGGCTAATGGTGCGAGGATTGCGTCGTTTGTACCGTGTTATTTGTTCTACTTGTCGGCTTTATCTGCGCTTGATCTTTTCAGAATATCTTCTGCTTCTTTGATTAATTGCTGTGCGCGTTTTTTAGCTTCTTCCACATTTTTGGACGACTGATCTTTTGCTGTGTTTGTCAGATCTTCTTTCTCTTTTGAGAGTTTTTCGATCACGTCATTCAGCTCATCAAGTGTCACTTTGAGGCGATAAGAAAGTTTATCGCGTGTATCTCTGCCTTTTTCAGGGGCGTAAAGAAGTCCAAAAATGGATCCAATAGCAGCACCAGCTAATAGTCCGCCTAAAAAGTCTTTTACGTTATTTCTGTCGCTCATCTTGTCTGCACGTTAATTGATTATTCAGATGATTAAAATATCAGGAAGCGTTTCCTTTTTCACGAATATAATCAACTCCCCACGGAAAACCATAGTCTGGTAAAGTTGAGGTGTTGAATAGTTGTAGAGTTGAGATATTTGATTAGAAATCCCCGTCTGACGGCTGAAACAACCCATGATTTTCTGCACCACGACACCGCCGTCCGACGGGTGGAATTTGGCTTGTGGGTTTAATTGGCTACCGACTTCTGAAGTCACTTCGGAAGCTTAAAAAAAGAAAAAAGAGGCCTATTGGCGTTGTTAACGGTGACTTCCTAAGTCTTTTTTTTGTGATTCGCGTATGACGACTGTGATAGAAAGTGATGATGGATTGCTACTTCTATTTTTGAACTGGAGCGCAAATTAGTTTTTACACCATGATTCCTATTTCCAGCTCAGCGCTAAAAAGTTGCGGAGCAACCAAAACACACGGTAGCATTTCAATAACACCCACGATCGTGAGTTCCGGCGGAGCGTGATGGATGCGATTAGATATTTAGAAAAAAACCTTCAAATACCTTTTGTTTTTTGCGCTAAGATTTTCACATCCCGCGGCTTGTCCCCTTCTCATCTCGCTCCTTTTCCAAGCCACCTGTTCGGGTTAAGCAGATATGGAAAAAAGTGGTGGATTACGACTTCTGAAGTCACTCCAAAAACATTAAAAAAAGAAAAAGAAGCCTATTGGCGTTGTTAACGGTGACTTCCTAAGTCTTTTTTTTGTGATTCGCGCCAATCATCCATCCACCTAAAAACTCAAGGGACGGTCTCTGCCGTCCCGATAATACCGGCAGAAAGTTATAACTATAAGTGGAAGAAAAATATTTTATCGTGCTGGTGACCAGACTTCCCATGTCTTCTTGCAGGATTAGATTAAAACTTAGCTGATCTGCGCTCTTTCTTCATCAAAATTGTTAATACCGGAATGATATATAAACTCAATACGGTAGAAAAAACCAATCCACCAATGACAGACTTTGCCAGCGGACTCCAGGTTTCGGAGCCTGAGCCGATTTCGAGGGCGAGAGGAATCATGGAACAGATAGTGGTAAGTGCTGTGAGCAAAATAGGACGCATTCTTCGGCGTGCAGCGTAGAGAAATTTCTCAGCGTATTCGTCGGTTCCCTCAAAAGCCGCAGCCTGTTGATGAATATAATCCACCAGTACAATTCCGTTGTTAACTACAATTCCGACTAAAATCACAACACCAATAATGGCGGGAACAGATAATGCTGTTCCAGTAATCAATAAAACAGCCTGAGACCCAAAAAAGGCGAGTGGAATGGTGAACATCACCACAAATGGATCACGCAGATTCTCAAATTGGGACGCCATAACCATATAAGTGAGAAAAAGCGCAAATAAAAGCGCTAAAAACAATTCTCCCGCGCTCTCGTCAAAATTTCTTGATGAACCTGTAAATTCGTAGCGATAGCCATCCGGTAATACCACATTCTGTTGCAGCATTTCTGTGATTTTCTCCCGGTATTCACTTGTTTCGCCCTTAAATTGAATACTGATATCGAGTACAACCTCTCCATTTCTGCGGCTGATTCGATTCACCCCCTCCACAGGAACAAAATCCCCCACGGCAGACACAGGAATCTGCGTTCCGTCTATCTGATGAACAGAAATATTGCCAAGATCGGTGCGCGACTGTATTGCGTCTTTTCTCGCTCTGACCTCGATTGGAATTTCTCTTCCATCTTCTCTGAACTGTCCCACCAGTGTACCTCGTGCCTGAGATTTCAACGCGTTGGCAACCTGACTCAATGATGTATTCATCCGGGCAATACGCTGTCGATCAACCATATAATGAAGTTCCGGAGTGGGATCGGTACGGGCGTTATTTACTGATATAATATTTGGATCGGTTGTAAGCCGCTCTTCAATCTGATCACTAATTGCCAATAAACGATCAATTTCCGGCCCGATGATGGATAAACGCATTCCCGGATTAAAGCCGCCAAAACCGCCACCTGTTCCCGATACACGTACATCAACGCCGGGTACTTTCAACATCTCTTTTAGTTTGATAGAAAAGTCTTCGGTTGAGATATCCCGCTCTTCTACCGGAACAAGCGTTACGGTGATTTCGCCACGATTCGTTTCGGTTAAAAATCCCTGTTGACCGATCTCTGTCACCACATTTTCAACCGGTTGCATTCCCTGAATAAGATCAGAAAATCCACGTACTACCTGTGCTGTGTTCACCAGTTTTGAGCCGGTTGGTAGCTCAATGTCGATATCCACTTCCCCTTCATCACTGCTTGGGAAAAATTCGGAGGGCAGCATTTTATTAAACCCGTAAATCCCACCCATCACGGCTATAATAAACAACACAGGAATCCATTTGTGATTCAGGACCCAGCGAAGAGAACTCTGATATCCATTTTCCAGTAAGTGCATAGCTTTAAATGTCCCGCCTTTTCGCTGAAACTCCTCTTTACTCAATAATTTAGAAGCCAGGACAGGAATCACAATAATTGAAGCGAGAAATGAAATAACAATGGAGATACTAATGGTAAGCGCCAAATCACGCGCAATCTGCCCGGCAAATCCATCCACACCTAAAATGGGAATAAATACCCCGAGCGTTGTCAACGTGGCACCGAGTAAAGCCGTTACCACTTCGTTGGTTCCCAGAAGCGCGGCATCAAATTTCGAATGTCCCTCTTCCAGCTTGTTGGCAATCGATTCTGAAACCACAATGGAGTTATCCACCAGCAAGCCAATAGCCAGTGCTAATCCTGTAATAGAGATGATATTGAGCGTAATTCCCGTGAAATACATCGCTACAAACGTAGCTGCCATTGAGATGGGAATACTCATCGCCACGACAAATGAAATTCTCCATCCGCCCATAAACAAGAGCAAAATCAAAATCACAACCACAAGAGCCTGAAGCGCACTTAGCGACAAATTATCGATCGAACTCTCAATAAAACTACCGCTGTTGCTCAGAATCTGAATATTCATTCCCCCGGGCAGTTGCTCCATAATCTGAGGAATGGCTTTTTCCACCGCCTGAGTTACATCAAGTGTGTTAGCGTCCGATTTTTTCTGAATTTCTATATTGACGCTGTTTTTTCCATTCACTTCTACAATGGTGGTGATTTCCGCGTATCCGTTATCCACTTCCGCCACATCTTTCACACGCAATGGGACACCACTTTCATCCATTTTGATAATGGTTTCAGAAATCTGATCCACTTCCGTGTACATAGAAATGGCCCGAACGCTGTAGCTGTCTCGCTCACTCAGAATATTTCCGACCGGAAGCTGCACATTATTTGAGCGTATCGCCTGCTCAATATCCTGCGGAATAAGATTGTGCTGCTTAAGCGCCGAGGGTCTGAGATTTATGTAGATCGTTCGCTGAAGTCCGCCTCGCGTATCAGCCGCCGCCACGCCTTCCAGTCGCTCAAAATTTGGCTCAATAATATCAACGGCATATTGTCGAAGCTCATCCAATCCTCTGTTTTCAGCTTCAAGACTGAGCTGCATAATGGGACGATTTTCCGGATCGAACTGAAAAATTACCGGTTCGCTCGCCTCTCTTGGAATCTCATTTCTGATGCGATCGATCTCTTCACGAACTTTTAACTCCGCCCTGCGAATATCTGATCCGCCCTGCATTCTCAGAATGATAAAAGCATTCCCTTTTCTGATATTGGAATCCACATCATCTATACCTTCCACGCCAGATATAGCGCTTTCGAGCGGTTCCACAATAATCCGGCTCATATCCTGCGGCGCCACATTTTGATATCCTGAACTGATGGCGAGAATTGGAATATTGAACGGCGGAAGCAGCGTGATTTTTAGCTGAGTAAGCGCGTAGATTCCAAACAGCATCACCAATCCTGAGAGCATCAGGGTTGTAATCGGCCTTTTGAGAATACGTTCTGTTATGGTGATTTTCTTCATCTTCTTAGTAGAATTAAAATCGGGCCGGATTAATCGGTTGTTGCCATCGTGGACTCTCCGGAAATAGGATCATTGGCGTGAACAGCATCAAAACCTAAACGCTCAACCGCGGTGTTGATCACTTTATAAAGCGAAGGCACCACAAACAGCATCAAAAGTGTTGACATGGTGAGTCCGCCTATAACGGTTCTGGCCATGGGACTCCACGTTTCTGATCCAGCTCCAAGCTCAAGCGCCAGCGGAACCATGGAGAGAATAGTGGTGAAAGCGGTCATTAAAATCGGGCGCATTCTGCGTGTCGCTCCTTCAATAATGGCCTGACTGCGCTCATAGCCACGAACCTGTAAAATCTTGATGTAATCGATCATCACAATCCCGTTATTCACCACAATTCCGGTAAGCAAAATAAGTCCGATCATGGAGGTCACGCTCACGGGCGTCCCCGTCACCGCCAGAATAATCAGTACCCCAGAAAGTGCCAGGGGAATTGTGAATAGAATGATAAACGGCTCCATGAGGCTTTCAAACTGAGAGGCCATCACCATATAGGTGAGTAAACCGGCAATCATAAACGCGATAAGCAGATAGTTAAATGAGGCTTCCTGCTCCTCTGCCGTTCCTCCAAACTGATAGCGATAACCATCGGGAAAGTTCATCTGCTCGAGCATGGCACGGGTTTGCTGCGTAGCTGTTTTTAAATCCACATCTCCCAGCTCTGCCGTCACCTCAGCTACACGCTCCTGATTGATGCGAAGAATGTTAGTTGGTCCGTTATAGCGTTCTATACGGGCGAGATTTGAGAGCGGCATCCAGGTTCCATTCGGCGTTTGAATCTGCAGTTGGTTAAGATCTTCCGCTGTGGTTTTTTCCCGTGGATTTAGTTCCACCAATACATCAAACTCCATTCCGCGATCGACAAACGATGTGGCCAGATTTCCTTTCACCGCATTTCCAAGCGTATTGGCAACCTGCGACGTATTTAATCCAACTCTGGCGATGCGCTCTCTGTCCATCGTGACTCGTAACTCAGGGCGACCCTGATCAGCTGTGCTGAAAACACTTGTTACGCCGCTAATTTCCTGCATTTGCTCTTTTACACCAGCCGCCAGCTTAGCTTTTGTTTCCAGATTGTAGCCGAATATCTGCACAATCAGGCCGTTATCACCTTCAGGGCTTAACGGATTTTCCCGCACTTCTTTGATCGACGCTCCGGGGATTAATTGCAACTTTTCGAGCACATCTGCCACAATTTCAAACTGAGTTCTGTTTCGCTCGGTTGTGGGGACTAACTCAACGCGCACTTTTCCATGATATCCGCCGGGATTATCAGCGCCTTCCACGCTTTTCTTATCTCCAAAATCGGATACTATGAGTCGGGCTTCGGGCACTTCTTCGTCCAGAACCGCCTCAACCTGACTAAATGTGCGTTCAAGTTCGTAAATATTCACTCCGGGCTCACGCTGGACTTCCAGCACAAAACGGTTTTCATCTACCGGAGGAAAATATTCTCCACCAATGAGGTAAAACAATGGTAGCGTTCCGATTAAAAGAGCGATAGCCGCGAAAATAATCCAACCTGAGTGATTGAGCGTTGCTGTGAGTTGACGTTTGTACGAATCTTCCAGCCACTTTAATATTCTCTGCAAACGTGCCGCTAATAATCGTCTTATTAATTCGGCAATCCATGAAAAGAAGACCAGAAATTTATCAAACACCCATCTCAACCCGAAGATAAAGGCAAAAAAGAATACTTTGGGATAACTTAAAATCCGTTTAACAATAGATGCCTGCCCTTCAGACAGAATCATTTTCATCCTGGAGATATCATTTCCAAGATTCAGCTTTCCTTTTCTGTTGAGCTGTTCTGCTGTTTTAGGTGTGAGAATTTTGGAGCTCAGCAATGGAATGAGCGTTACAGCCACTAAGGTAGAGATCGCCAGCGCGAACGAAACAGTCAGGGCAAGATCGCGAAAGAGAATTCCCGTAATGCCGGGGACAAATAAAATGGGCAAAAATACCACGAGAGTAGTCAGCGTGGAGATAATCACAGGTACAGCCACTTCACGGGCTCCATCCACAGCCGATGTTTTAACGTTGTAGCCATCCTCCCGGAATTTGAAAATATTTTCCAGCACCACAACCGCATCATCCACCACCAATCCCACAGCAAGCGTTAAACCCGAGAGTGAAATTACATTCAAGCTGAGATTAGCCAGATCCATCACGCTAAATGTGGCCACAATGGAGACCGGAATAGAAACGGCGATAATGAGAGCGGAACGCCCGTTTTGCAAAAATATGAGCAGAATCAACACCACCAGGATGATAGCCTGAAGTCCTGTCATCACAAGATTTGAGATCGACAGTTCAATAAAATCCGCGCGGTTGGTGAGAATTTTCAACTCGGTGTCCTGAGGAAGAACTTTTTTAATCTCATCGAGAGACTCAATTACAGATCCGGCTGCCGTCACCACATTGCTGTCGCTTTGTTTGTAGAGATTGACAATAATTCCGTCTTTCCCCTGAACATGTACGCCGCCAATGGGTTGTGCCACTCCGTCTTCCACCGAAGCCACATCCTTCAAACGCACCGTCTTATCGGATTCAAGAGCCACCACCACATTTTCAATTTCTTCAACGCTCTTGAATTCGCCGATGGTTCTGAGTGAATAAATTTTATTCCCCTCAATCAGCTCTCCGGCCGGCACCTGAATATTTTCAGCATTCAAACGGCTCGCAATCTGGTCGAAGCTGATATTATACAATCTGAGCTGTTCGTTGCTCAGTCGAATATTTATCTGCCGCTCATACCCTCCCGCTGTCTCAGCCGAGGCAATTCCGTTGATGCGCTCAAATCGCTGTTCGAGCTGCTGCGTTGCTAATGTTCTGAGCTCTCGCGGATTTCTTGTTTCAGATGTAAGCGTGAGAACCACAATCGGTTCTTCATTGGGATCGTAGGAGAAAACGATGGGCTGTTCAGCGTCATCAGGCACAGATCGGCGCACAAAATCGAGGCGTTTCCGAACATCCGATTCAGCTTGATACAGATCGGTTCCCCAGTCGAAATAAAGTTTTACGACCGACGAGCCCTGACTCGATAAACTTCTGACACGTAACACACCGCTGATACTTCCAACCGATTCTTCTATCGGCCGGCTGATCAGCGTTTCCATATCCTCGGGCGCCACACCTTCGTAGGTGGTGTAGATAGTCACCGTTGGAAAAGAAACATCAGGATAGAGATTCAGGCGCAGATTGGACAGGCCGTAAAGACCAAATCCAAGCACAATCAGCGCCATCATAATGAACGTAACCGGGCGTTTTACCGCAAGGCGAGAAAGATTTCCCATAATTTAGTTTTCAACCGGTTTTTCTGATGATGAGGATTCTTCTTCTGAACGTTCATCAATAATTGTTAGTGAATCCGGCTCAGTCAAAAAAGAGGTGGATGCGACGTTTACAAAAGCACTGTCGGCGAGTCCGGACTGACCTGTTATCACAATTTCATCACCTTCATTCAATCCTTCTAAAATCTCAACGCGGTTACCCTGTGTGACTCCGAGAGTAAGCTCTCTTCGTAAAGCAAGAGTATCATCCTGAACCAAAAATGTGCTGTAGCTACGGGATAATTCAATAGAATTTGATTCGGGATCAATACGCGTTTGCACATTTTCCACCATGGCTGAACGGGGAATGGTGAGCGTTTGTGAACGGGTTACAACATCGATGCCAACGCGAGTTAAAGCACCCAGATATCGATTTAATTTGCCGTCTGTAATATTAATGACAACCTCTCCCAATCCCGTCATTTCGTTGAGTCTCGGAGAAATTCTGGAAACCACGCCTTCCCCTTTAATATTCGGAGCGTTAGAAAGAGCGAAGGTAACCGGCTGACCGATTTCAACTCTTTCCCAATCCTGAATCGGTAGATTCACACGTGTTTCCAGTCCGATAAATCCAGAAACCTCAAGCAGCGGCTGACCTGTCGGAGCGATATCACCCTCCTCCAGATTTCGATTTACCACCACACCATTAACCGGAGAACGAACCGTGGTGTTTCGCAGATTATCCTGAGCCTGCGTGAATGAAGCGCGTGCTGATGAGAGCTGCGCTTTGGAAGATTGAAAGGTGGCGTATGCGTTTTCCACTTCCGTCGCACTTACCAGGTCACGTTTCCGTAACTGAACCTGACGGGCATAATTTGAACTGTCACGACTAAAAACCACTTTCGCCTGCTCGATTTGTGAGCGATTGCTTTCCACCTGATTTTGATATACATCATCAAACAGCTTTGCCAGTGGTTGTCCGCGGCGAACAGTATCACCCAAGTCCACGTAGAAACGTGTTATGCGCTGAGAAATTTGTGGCGTTACGCTGATAAACTCCTGCGACCGGATTGTTCCGAAAGTTAAAATTTGATCGGAGATGGTACCACGTTCAACTGTTGTAACTTCTACACTTTGAGCCTGTTTTTTCTTATTACCATCACCGCCAAAACGACCATCTTCGGGTGGACCACCACAAGAGATGAGGAAAAAAGAGAGTGCGAAAATGGTAAAAAAGGATCCCCCAAACTGAGACCATCGGGTGCGAAACGTGGTGTTGAAGTAAAAATTCACGAAATATTGGATAAAATTGTTGTTTAAACGTGTTTGTGATGCGGAAAAACATCCTGTGCCAAAAGATAGTGCAAGTACGCGAAGTTTCTCATCACCCAAAAATTGCTAACGCAGAAATGAGAGCGTTTCATTCACTGATATAACTCCTGAGAAAATAAAGATGTCGAACTACTGAAAATCGTTCCTGTTAGTGTTCAGATGACGATTCAGATTATCACTATATCACCTGCACCTCCCGGCCATCTAATTTACTACGATTAATCAAGGAAATTGATACACCCATACTGGATTTTAATACGTTTTAACATTCGATTACGAAGATGGAGGTGTTAGTAGGATGGGAGATAACTTTTCTAACGAAGGATTCGATTCGCCACTATTCAAGCTCAGAAGTAATTTCCTCAATATTTAACGTTCTGTGCAGATCAATAAATGATTTTTGATCATCAAAAAAAGACCAGCCCTCTTCTACATTTACCGATGAAGCTGATTTTGACCTATAAGCTCGCAATGAGCTGAATTCCCACTCAAAGGCGGAGTTGCAAAACCTATGATGCACCGGATTATTATGGATATAAACTATCAATTTTGCGAGATATTCATCATCCTCAACCGACTTTCTTCGAAAGTTTGGAATAAACAGACTCCCTTTTCTTCCGAATAATTTATTGAAAGATTTAGTGTAGGAGTTAAAGAGATTCGAAAATTGTTGACTTACAAATCTCGCATGGCCATGAAAAAGACCTCTCAGACCTCCAAGGTTTTCGAAACCTTGGAGGTCTGAGAGGTCTTTTTCACATTTCAACGCATAGTTTTCAATATCAGACGCTTCATTAATGCGAACCATTAAATGTAAATGATTCGGCATCAGGCAATATGCATACGTCTGCGCTATCGGCAGAATGTATGATCTGTATTTTTTTAGGAAGAAAAAGTAATTTTCATCTGTCCTGAACAGGTTTTCACTACCATTAGCATGAGTCCATATATGGAAATAACTACCGGGTAACAGTAACGCTTTTTTATCAGGCATTCTATAAGTTTACGGACTTTCACATAACGATTAAAGCAACTCTCTTTCCCCAACCCTCTAAAACGCTTCCGACTGCGTGGCGCTTGTAATCATGGTCGCCTCCATTACGGTGATAGCTGAGCCGCAGATTTGCAGTTCTTCAATCTCTCCTTTCTCGTTAACCGACATCAAAACATCAACCTGACCGGTTCGTCCAACCCAATGACCTTGTTCAGCCCGAAAAGTGAAATAGCGCTGATCTTTTGGCAGCAATCCCGATTCCCACAAATACGCGGCTGCGGGTCCGTTAGCCGATCCTGTAACCGGATCTTCAAACACGCCTAATTCCGGAGCAAAGAAACGCAGAACCCAGTCGGCGTTCTGCTCGTTGGTGTCAGTTGTGAGCAGGGCAAATCCCTTGAGGTCGAACTGTTCGTTTAGTCTGGCGAGCAGGGTTCGATTCGGTTCAGCTGTATCAAGAGAGTCGTAGTTTTTGGCCGGAATGTAGCAGTAGCCGTTGCCTGTAATTAACGGTTTCACACGCTGACTCAGCTCCACATCACTGATTCCCAGCGCTCCGCACAACAAGCTGATATCGCCCGGGTAGGGGAAAAATTCCGGAATTGGCAGAGAGAATTTAAGATAGGGACGATAGTTTTTCCACTCCACATCAACCACAAGATTTCCACTGCGTGTTTCAACCACAAAACTTTGCGGCTCGCCCGGCTCCAGTCCGTACAAACCCTCTTCGGCCAGAGCGTGAAACGCGGCAATAGTAGCGTGTCCGCATAAATCGACCTCCTGTGTGGGCGTAAACCAGCGCAGGCGTAGATCATTCTCTTCATCATCTTCAGCCGGCAACACGTACACGGTTTCTGAAAGGTTCATTTCGCGGGCGATATGCTGCATGGTTGCAGATGACAAATGTGATGCATCCACCACCACTCCGGCGGGATTTCCAGTAAATGGTTTCGTGGTAAAAGCATCAACCTGCTTAATTCTGATATTATTACTCATTGCGATAGTGGGTAAAACTAAATTCTCTGTATCATTTTCTTTTTTCAGCCTGTAAGTCAAATTTTGAAATCTGAGCTGTGAGGCTGAATTGAATGTCGCTCGCAGAATAGCAAAAACGACCGTCATCAACAATCTGAAAACGTTTGAATAGAAAAAAGAAGATTTTGAGATAGGTAATCTCCCATCCATCCTGAGTTTATCGAAGGGTGGTAGGATGGGTTTTGTATAGGGGATAAAGCATGGCATCGTTCAGACTATGGGTTTTCATTGCAATTAGTTTTTAAATCGTGGTTTACTATGTCTCGTGATGGTTCGACAGGCTCACCATGGATATTTGCCATAAAATGATACTAAATGAGCAATGGATAATCCGTCCCACCACCCTTCGACGGGCGCTTCGCTGCTTTTTTAGATTCAGGATGGATTAATGCTTCGCGCTCACCAGGGATTTGTGGAATTTTAAATTGTCATCAGAAAGGTGTTTTAATTCATAATTTCCCACATTATTTCAATTTCGGGCAATTTTAGCCTACATTTAGGTGCAATATTCAGGGATTTGGGTAAATGTTGATTTTTTATGCAATAAATTCTTTCCTTCATCCTTGAAAATACATTCATGAAATTTTCAAAATACTCATCAAAATATCTACTAACCCAAACCTATTGATAATGCTTAAGAAGTTTTTACCTGCTGTAATGATCGCAGCTCTATTTGTTGGATGTCAAACACCGAAACCCGGCAATATCACCATTACCGAAGAAGATTCTGAAGCCACGAAAATCAGCTATATGTTCGGCTACAGAAACGGCGAAAGCATCAAAGGATTAGACAGCTTAGACTGGGACCTTAACGCCATCACCCAAGGTTTTTACGATGCGCTTGAAGACAATGACCAACAACTTACCGACCAGCAAATGCAACAAATGATGAGCGCATTACAGCTTATTGCTCAACAGCAGCAAATGGCCGATCAGCAAAAAAGACAATCTTCAGCCGGAGATAATCTCCAAAAAGGAAAGGATTTTCTTGCTGAAAACCTGACCAAAGAAGGCGTACAGGAAACCGAAACCGGACTTCAGTACAAAGTTCTGGAAGACGGCTCAGGTAATTCTCCATCTGCTGATGATAAAGTCAAAGTTCATTACGAAGGAAAACTGCTCAACGGCGAAATTTTTGACAGCTCCTACAAACGTGGTGAGCCGATTACATTTTCACTGGGACAAGTAATACCCGGTTGGACAGAAGGCGTTCAGCTTATGAAAGAGGGAGCAACGTATGAGTTTTATATTCCTTCAGAACTCGCCTATGGCGCACAAGGAAGCAGAAACATAGGCCCGAATGAAACACTGATCTTCAAAGTAGAACTGCTTGAAATCAATCCTCAATAAGGTTTAAACATTTTATTAAACGCAAAAAGGCGAATCTTGTATCAAGATTCGCCTTTTTGCGTATATAACATATTGACTTTTGAAACAGCCAGCTAATACCACTTTCCAATCTCATCACCCAGCCCTCAAACTGGAATCATCTGACATGAGATAAGATTTCTAAAGTACAGATTAAATTCAGTTGGGAATGATCAGTGCTAAAATCAAGTAGATCAGAATCGGACTTCCGATTCCGGCAAATGTGAGTACGATAAAAATAACGCGTACCAGCGTGGGGTCCCAACCAAAATATTCAGCGATTCCGCCGCATACACCAAAAACCATTTTATCTGTGGTTGACTTTCGTAATTTACTCATAGCAGTATTAGATTAGTTTTCTCTTTTCTTTGCCTTTACGTACAATACCCACCTAAGTTTCAAATGTCAATGGAACGTGAAGCCGTTCTTTAAAAGTTTGATTGAATAAACGAAGTATTTTTCTCTATCAAACCCTCGTATGGATACATTTAACAAAGGCAGAATAAGAACACTTAATGAGAATAAACTAAATCCTGACGGTGATTTTGTACTCTATTGGATGCAAATGTTCAAGCGATTTCACTACAACTTTGCCCTTCAGCACGCCGTGGAACTCGCCAACGAACTCAATAAACCGCTGTTGATTTACGAAGGACTTTCCGCCACTTATCCCTGGGCATCCGATCGTTTTCATAGATTTATTTTAGAGGGGATGAAAGAATCGGTTGATATTGCAGCACAAAACGATATCAACTATCTGCCCTATGCCGAGCCCGAAGCTGGTCACGGAAAGGGATTATTGTACAAAATTGCAGAAAATGCCTGCGCTGTCGTCACCGACGACTACCCCGCGTTTATCATGACAGTGCACAATAAAAAAGCGTCAAAAAAAGTAACTATCCCATACAAAGTAGTAGATTCCAACGGCCTTATTCCATTCAGTCTCACAGACAAAGCGCCCTACTCAGCGTACTTCTTCAGAAAGATCATGCAGCGATATTTCGTTGACTCTATTCAGCATCTCCCTGAAGAAAATCCTCTTTCAAATCTCAAAAACAAAGAAAATATCGACCCGGGTGAATTTCTTGATGATAACTATCTAAATTACACAACCGCAATAAACGATATTTCGTCGTTTATATCGCAACTAAATATCGACCACGATGTCACGCCATTGCCGGAAGATCCCGGAACAAGAGAAGCGGCGCTGGAGCGATGGGATACATTTGCCAATCGCAAAATGAAATCCTACGATGATCAGCGTAACGATCCTGATAAAAAAGGCACGAGTGAGATGAGCGCTTATCTTCATTTCGGGAAGATTTCTGAATTTGAAATGGTGGAACAAGCGCTGCGCCATCAGCCCCGAGATTGGTCGTACGACGATATTACGTTCAATAAAGGATCGAAGGGAGCATTTTTTAACGGGAATGATGACATCGCTTCATTTTTAGATGAGTTGATAACCTGGCGGGAAACGGGATTTCATTTCAATCATCACACACCAAATTACGATGAGTTAGAATCACTCCCCGACTGGGCTTTAACGACGCTTCGGGAGCATGAAAATGATGAACGGGAATACATCTATTCGCTTGAGGAATTTGAGCAATCCAAAACCCATGATGAGATCTGGAACGCGGCGCAGCGACAGTTGGTGCGGGAAGGGCGCATCCATAATTATCTGCGCATGTTGTGGGGAAAGAAAATCCTTGAATGGACAGCCACTCCCGATGATGCGCTTGAAATCATGATTGAACTCAACAACAAATACGCGCTCGACGGCAGAGATCCCAATAGCTACTCAGGTATATTCTGGACACTGGGCCGCTTCGACCGTGCCTGGCAGGAGCGCCCGGTTTATGGTAAAATCCGATATATGACCTCAGCATCCACCCGGAAAAAAGTTAAGCTCGAAGGATATTTGAAGAGGTATGGGTGATAGAATCACAATGACAGAATAAATCGATATACGTTTCGGGATGAGCGAGCTACTTGGAATTGTTCTCGTTTAAAATTCTTCCGAAAAATAATTTTCTCACATGAAAGGAGAAAATATCCATCTTCTATAAACGCAAAAAGCACGCAACGGTAAATCTGTTGCGTGCTTTTGCTTATACAGAGTAATTGCGGCAATTATTTTACCGCATTATTGTGAATTAGTCACTATTCAGCGGAATTGCGTTTCCTAAGCTTGTTAACGGCATAAGCCACACCTCCGGCTGCCAAAAAGCCCAGTCCACCGTCAATAGGCGCCTGAGAAGGTGATGAAGGCAAACCCGGCTGTCCCATTGCCATATCGGCTACAAATAAAAGGACAATCATCAGAAGTGATACTCGAAATATAATGTTGTAGAAAGTCATGGTAATTCCTCAATTATTTAACAATGGTTAGAGCTTTTGAATCGATGTGCTGATCATTAACCCATAACTGATAAAAATAGACGCCGCTATTTAAGCCTTGGGCGTTAAAAGTTACAGCATGTGAACCGGCACTTTTCGTTGAACCAACGAGCTCTCTAACTTTTTGTCCCAGTGTGTTAAAAACCCGCACACTAACAAATCCGTTATCAACCAGACTGTACTGAATAGTTGTTGCCGGATTAAATGGATTCGGATAATTTTGGCTCAGAGTTGAACGAACCGGATTGTGTAATTCCTGTTCATTACTAACGGTCAAATCTGGTTCGATGATAACTTCAAATCGGGAATCGGTCTCTTCCTCCTGAGAAAACAACGCCGTACTGTAAACAGCTGATTTTTCAGCCACAGCTGCGTCTAACTGAAGTTCAAGAGATGCATCTTCCCGCAGATTATACCATTTACCTGTACGTTTATCGAGCAGTTCTACCTTCCAGCTATCAGGTAGCGTATTCAGATTTTCAACTGACAACTCAATCCCATCAGAAATAACTTCATACCCTGATTGATCATCATTCTGAACCGCTTTCAAGCTTCTTACAGAGAGGGGGATTTTCACTGTTTGGGTTAGATCAGATGACAAATTATTAATGTTCAGCATGCCATTCTCGCCACGGGTACCAATCATCAGATAATCGACATGGTCGAGCGGGCGGAAAAGAAGAGCATCAGATTTGTCATTCCCAATTTCACCTTCACTGGTAAACGAAAACCAGGTTTCAGCCGTTTTTGTGGCGTTTGAAACAATGATTTTAATGTTTTGAGAAGGATTGGTTTCTTTATAGAACGTTGTGCCCGTGGTTTTTGCTGCTTCCGGGATTGTCAGAGTTGGTGTACCCGAAGCCGCGTTCTGCACCCAAAATCCCTGATAGGGAGAAATGATGCCATCGGTAAGTGAACCGGCACTTCCATTCCAGGAAATGTAGCTCGACGTGGATGCATTGTAGGTATACACAACCTGCTGAACGTTTGTGAATGCAAAATCGTCGGCATCAACGGCGGAGTGATAGGGATTTCCAACGAGTGTCCACCCGCTTGTGCTGCTATTCAGAGTTGGAGAAACATCGCCATTCGGTTCCGCTCCGGTTGTCTTAATCGACTTGGGGAAAGTGCCAGAACCATCCGGGCCGTCATCTTTAGCATAAACATATGTTATAAAACCGCTTCCTGAATTTAATGAAGAAGATTGATCAGAAATGGGGTCAAACTCTCCCGATGTGGTGTTGTACACACGTACATTTGAAGTGCCGCCGGCAACATCAGCGCCGGTAAAACCTTGTGTCCATAATCCAGAGAGCAGATCATCAAATGTTGCGCTTTCAACGGGAGCGGACATCATTCTCCATCCTTCTGCTCCTGAAACAGAGAGATTGTATTCCTGCTGAGAAACTTTTACATCACTGATGTGCATGAATCCCCAGTTTTCCCTGATTTCAATAGAATTGGATCCCGCGTTTAATTTAACATTGTCGAAAGTGAACGTGAACCACGATGTTTTATCGAACGTTTCTCCAATATTCGCCGGATTGAAAATCATTGTGCGCTCAAAACTATCATTAACGTAGAGGTTTTGTTGACGATTCTGACCTTCCGATCCGTAATTGAAATTCACGTCAATACTCAGACGATATTCTCCGGCTTCGGGAGCGTCAAAAGTGTACTCCGATATAATATTTGGTCGCTCTTCTGTTCCAGCGCCTTGTCTAAAATCTACGTGCCAGCGGTCATCAGGAGATGTGTTTCTTAATTCGATTGTGGTTCCGCTATAAGAAAAGTCGGCGTCATCCACATAAAAGCGTTTGAGTTCTGTCGAACCATCTAATACTGCCACATATCCTACGTGGGTAAATCCCCAGCTTTTACGCAATTCAATAGTGTTGCTTCCTGAAGTCAGCGTTGCTGTTTGTCCGACCGCCTGCCAGGCTGTTGAATCGTAAGCCACATCAGCAACATAGGAACCGTTTACGTAGAGATCGTTTTTTCGGCCACTGCTCATATTGTCCTGATCAGTTTTAACAAAAAACTGAATGGTGTACGTACCTGCGCCGGGCGGTGTGTATGTAACGCTGACTTTATCCGTAGCGTCACTTTTTATGTAAGCAGCCGGACCATCGATGTAAATATCGTCTGTTGAGCCTGTTAGCCCGGCATCAAATGCTTTAAAAGTTGTGTTTAACGAGTACGTGGTAGAGGTTTGAGCATAGCTGCTCATAACCATCACAAACGAACTCGCTATCAAGAACAAGAATTTCATAGAGTTTTCCCCGCATGTGTATCATTAGTGCAAAAACCGGATTCATCCAGCTTTATTTATTAATTCAATTTGATTAATTATTTAAAATAATACAAGCTTTTATTTTTAAACTTCCTATAACCATCAATTGAGGCGCTTTACACACTAAATATGAGACAAAAATGTAGATCAGACCTGTTTTTCATAACGCCAGTCATATCAGTGCTCTTTTCTTATTTCAGCTATTATCCGCACACATGACCCTCTCTGCCGTGACTGACGGGAGCGTCCGACATATGACATCGGTATCCACCCGAAAAAAAAGTAAAGCTCGAAGGTTACTTAAAGCGGTACGGGGAGTGATTTTCAGATATCGGGCCTGTTTAACCGGTCAGACCGGATTATCTTGAAATTTATTTTCTTGAATTAATACAATTCGACTTAGAGTAACGGTTTGTGGCTTTTATTACCGGTCGGACCGAGATTCTTTTTAAAACGATAATCTCACCTGAGCTCCAATTCTGTTTCGGGAGTTTCCTCTTACTTCATCGTTTCCGCTGCCGACAGTGAAAACATTTTCGTAGATGAATGTGCCCCATTTCAGCCAGATATCCATGAATTCAAACGGAGAATATTTAACCAAAACATAGGTGCGCTGGCCTTCGCCATTCAGAACAGGATTACTAAAAGTATAGAGCAGATCATTTTCATATTGATAGATTCTGGAGTCAAAACTTTCGGTATCAAATAGTGTATAACGCATGTCAATTCTGATTTTTGATGTTGGAATCCACCGAAGATCCTGATAGATCAGCCAGCCGTATTCTTCCTCTCCAAAAGCGGTATAGCGCACGGTTTCAACACGATTTCTGAGACGAACTTTCCTGTTGATTGTGTGACTGATATCAAACCTCACGTTTGCTCTTGCTTCCTCTCCCGATCGTACATCTGCCACACCATTCGGGAGATCAAAATCCTGTTCCGCCGTCTGCTTTTCGAAGCGGAGCAATAGTGAAAAATCGGTGACTTCATTGAATTCAAACTCGTTACTCATCAGCCAGTCAAATCCACGTCCGGGTTGGTCGAGCCGAAAGCGTGGCGTGGGGAAATTATAAGAATCGATGTAAGTCTGAATAGTCAGCCGTTCATTCGGAATTACTTTGTAGCCAAGATAAAATCCCTGTTCATTCTGGGGATTGCTCGATGTCTCACCAAATCCACTTCCATAGACCGACTGAAAATCTTTTTCGTACCAGCGATACACGGCTGAAAGTTCGTTTTGTTCATCTATCTCCCACTTCACACCCTGAATCCATCCCATTCCACCATTTTTTGATCTCCCGAACTCTCCAAAAATCGAAGCTGAATCCCAATAATAGTGCATGTCAATTCCCCCGACAGCAGCTTCATCACCGGTAAAATCAAATGTTTGATATACCGCTCCGGTCGTACCTATTGGCTGAGAGAATTTAGTGTAATATGCTGTGGCTCCGATCCATCCATTGGTAAAACGATACCGAAAACGACCGCCTGTAAACATCTGATCTACATTATAGCGACGCTCCCGCTCGGTTTCTGTCCTGTACAATCCGCTTTGGGTTGGAAAACGGATAGAAAGAGAATCTAATTGGCTCGCTGAAACCGCTCTGCTTGAATAGAACACAGATGTCTCAAAATCATCCCCCACCTGAAGAGCCACGCCACGCTGAAACCGCGCTTCCACAGCCGAACGATAGGGACGAATTCCACGCTCATTTTTATCCACTCCGTCAATTACATTTCTGCCTTTGCCAAACGATCCGCCGTTCCACAAAACCAATCCCTGTCCCACATTCACAGCAAAATCTCCGACAATTAACTGTCCCACCGGACCCACATCCTGAACCGCAACGTGAAAAGAG
>Ga0306910_1000229_pt1 | contig 31716 bp, 31 predicted proteins | sample AntRauMFilla2698_FD_190438 | JGI IMG/M metagenome (GOLD analysis project Ga0306910, IMG submission 190438) | Saline lake microbial communities from Rauer Islands, Antarctica - Metagenome Filla 2 #698 (v2) (version 2) | ecosystem: Environmental > Aquatic > Non-marine Saline and Alkaline > Saline ... | reverse complement strand
GCGAGATCTACGCAAACGCACCGCTTGGCACGTCGATCGTGCCGTTCCCGGAGTCGCCGGAAACTGACATGGAAAGTTTGGCACGAGGTTTTCGGGGTACACGCGGGCGCGTCCTGATCCGCGAGAGCGTCAACGTCCAGGCGGCGGGCGGTCCTGCACCTGTCCAAGACTGGAAGGCCAGCGACGTGACGCCGGATCTGTCCAAGGCAATGACGCGAGAGACATGGGCGGCGGCTAGATCCGGCATCGAAATGGCGTTCGGTGTTCTCCCCGGTCTGAGCAATCCCGTCACCACCGGGCCAATGGTGCGAGAGGCTCAACGTCACCTTGCACAATGGGCGCTCATGCCTGTCGCGGCGATGATCGGGCAAGAGGCCAGCGAGAAGTTAGGCCAGCCTGTCCAACTGGACGTGATGAGGCCGCTACAGGCGTTTGATGCGGGCGGACGGGCGCGGGCGCTTGGGGCCATTATCAAGGCACTTGGCGAGGCGAAGGAACTGGGCGTCGATCCCGAACAGGCGCTGAAACTGGTAGACTGGAAGGAATGAACATGGATGATCAAGCTCAACCGGGCGATATCGTTAGGCTGAAATCAGGCGGGCGCCATATGACGGCAGGGAAAGAGGTTTACAATAATCCTGACGCGCTGACCTGTTACTGGTTTGAGATTGGCGAGCTGCGCAAATCCGAGGTTCCCAAGGCGGCGCTAGAAAAGGCCAGACTACAAAGTCCGCTTTAGTCTAAGAACGAGATCTTCGTGGCTGTATCGCGGGCCTGACAAATTGCGCAACTTGCGTAATTATGGGCGACATGATCGACAACTTGCCCCCCTTGTTCCCGGCCTATGCAACGCACATCGAGGTGACGTGCTGGAAGTGCGGACACACGGCAACGCTGACGCCGGACAAAGTGCCAAAGGGCATCACGGAGCATGAATTTTCGCGGCGGGCGAAATGTAAGTGCGGGACCGGGTGGCCGCAAATCATGGCGTTCCCGAAAATAGCGCGGAGCTGGTAGGTTCACCCAGCGCTAAGGAGCCAGCCCGGCAAGACGCGAGTTGGGGCTGACTTATTCCTCCCAAGGATGGACATGGCCGTAGTCTTTGTCAGATGCATTTATAGCGTCGGACCAGTCAGAAAGCCAATTGCGCGCCTTTTCATCTGATAAGCTGTCTATCACCTTTTTCCGAAGTTCAGGCTCAACGAAGCTTAAGTTTTGTGCAAGATCGTTGAGAATGTCTCCAACATCCTGAGGAGCCGGAAAATACCTATGAAGAGCATGAATGATCTCGGCGTTCATGCTTACACCGTTCTGTTCTGCCTTGGCTTTAATTCTGTCCCGCATACCGTCCGGCATCCGCAACATAAACTTATCTGTGAACTGTCTATTTTCTTCCATAGTGTCCAATGGCCATAACTTTGTACTTGACGCAATAGTGTCCTTTGGACATATAGTGTCACTTGGACTTACTGGAGATTACTATGACCGTCCGCAAACCTTTGCAACTACGTCTGCCCCCTGATCTGAAGGACTGGATAGCTGCTGAGGCAGCGGCGAACGTATCCAGCCAGAACAGCGAGATCATCCGCGCTATCCGCGAACGGATGGAGCGCATCGGAATGAAGTCCGATTTATGATTAATCGCCCGGCACTCAAAACAGTCGAAGATGCTGCAGCCGAATTGAACGTGCCTAAGGCTTCGCTGCGTTCGGCTGCTGAGGGTCTTGGATTGCTGATCTACATGGGGCGCGCGGTGCGCATTGATCCAAACAACTATGAGGAGCTTATCCAAGGATGCCAAGGAAACCCGCAGGGGCGCGCCTCTATCTCAGAAAAGACACTGGCGTCTACATCATTCGCGACACCGGATATCCAGACAAATCAGCAGGTACAGGCGACCGTCGCCAAGCTGAAAAAGCGCTCGCAAGCTACATCGCCAGCAAAGGTGTTGTCACTGGCACCCGTAGCCCGGATCGTTTCAAAGTGAGCGAGTGCCTTTCGATCTATGGCAACGAACACGCTGTGAATGTCTCTGCACCTGAGCGCATTGGATACGCGATCGAGGCACTTGCCAATTTTTGGGGCGAATTGACCATTGCAGATGTGAAGGGCGAGACATGCCGCCGTTATGCAAAGAGCCGTGTTCGTCGTTTCAAAGACGGCACCGTCCAGCCCATCACAAACGGGACAATCCGCCGTGAGCTGAACGTTCTGCAAGCCGCTATGAAGTATTGCCATAAAGAGGGATATGTGACCGCACCGTCGATTGTCACGATGCCAGAAGCGCCGGAGAACCGCGACCGCTGGCTGACACGCGACGAAGCCGCGCGCCTGATCTGGGCTGCATATCGCTCAGGCAAGGGCAAGCATTTGGCGCGCTTCATTCTCATTGCGCTGTACACAGGCACCCGCAAAACGGCGATCCTGAATCTTGGGTTTATGCGCAACACTTCCGGCGGCTGGATCGACACCGAGCAAGGCGTGATCTACCGCCGAGGTACCGATGAGCGTGTGACGAAGAAAAAGCGCAAGCCCATGAAGCTGACCCGCAAGCTGCTCGCGCACTGCAAACGCTGGGAGCGTCTCGGGGGCGTCTGGGCCGTCCAGTTTCAGGGGCAGCGGGTAGGGGACATTAAGACCGCCTACAAAGCCGCTTGTGAGGCCGCTGGCCTGCACGATGTGACCCCGCACACCCTCAAGCACACCGCGATCACATGGGCCATGCAAAAGGGTCTGAGGATCGAGGACGCTGCTGAGTATTTTGACACGAGCGCGGAAACGATCCGGCGCGTCTACTACCATCACAGCCCGGACTATCAGGACAATGCGGTCGCAATTCTAGATGCGAAACTGTGAGGCCGCACAGATTGAAACGAAACGAAGCTATCCAGACCGTGAACAAACAAAGGAATAAAGGCGAATGAACACCGAACAAACATATCAGCAAAGCCCTCCGAAGGCAGAGGTCGCACGTTCGAATCGTGCTGGGTTCACCAATCTCTTTGATTATGCCGACCTAATATGAGCGTGAAACCGCAAAAGGGCAGCATCTGATGCTGCCCTTTGTCGAATATTGATACGCTTTAGCCGCGACGGCGACCGCCGGTTCTGCCCGCGCGACCACGGCCTTCCTGGCCTGCTTTTGGCGCCACCTTGTTAAATCTGATCCAGTCACCGCCGTGCGGGTCACGGTCAAACAGGAAGTTCGCGGCGCGGATCGCTTCCATCTCCTTGCCCGGACGGGGCAGGGTGGATCCCATCCCGAAAAGCTGCACAAAAACCTCGTCGTCCATCCCTTCCGGCAGGACCAGACCCAAGGCTTCCAACTCTGCCTTCTTCTCGGCTATCTTGGCGGCGTTCACGGGCAGGGCGACAGGGTTCATGATGGCAGAAGTCATGCCGGCACCCATGGCCATTGGCAGGAACGCGTTGTTGATACCGTGACGGTTCGGCAAGCCAAAGCTGATGTTGGACGCGCCGCAGGTGGTGTTCACGCCTAGCTCTTCGCGCAGGCGGCGCACCAGGGTAAATACCTGATGGCCCGCAGTTGCCATCGCACCGATGGGCATCACCAGCGGATCAACCACGATATCATAGGCCGGAATGCCAAAATCCGCCGCCCGCTCGACGATCTTTTTGGCGACGGCAAAGCGCACATCGGGGTCTTCGGAAATGCCCGTGTCGTCGTTGGAGATCGCTACAACCGGCACATTGTATTTCTTGACCAGCGGCAGCACCAGCTCCAGCCGCTCTTCCTCACCGGTGACCGAGTTCAGCAGCGGGCGCCCTTCGCATGCAGCAAGGCCATTCTCAAGCGCGCCGGGGACCGAGCTGTCGATGCAGATCGGGCAATCGGTGACGGCCTGCACGCGTTTGATCATTTCCGGCATTAGCATCGGCTCGACGAAGTTGTTGTCGGCATAGCGCGGGTCTTCGGCCATTTTGTTCGAGAAAACGGCGCCTGAGTTCACGTCGAGAATATTCGCGCCCGCCGCGACCTGCGCGATGGCATCTGCCTCGACACGGGAGTAATCGCCGCGCTCCAGCTCCTCGGCCAAAATCTTGCGGCCGGTGGGGTTGATACGCTCGCCGATGACGCAGAACGGCTGGTCAAAGCCGATGATGGCGGTTTTGGTTTTGGATTCGACGATCGTTCTGGTCATGGTCAGTCCCTATCAGGCGTTTGCAGGCACGGCGGAGGTTCCGCCATTGTTTTGTGCCCATGTAGCGTTGGTCGTGATGCCGCCCAGCGGAAAGAAATGCACATGGGAGATATTGAAGTCAGGATTTGCCGCCTTGTGCGCGGCAAGCTCCGCCACGACGTCGGTCGGCTCATAGGGCAGCAACAGCTTGGTCACGTCCATGGCACGCTTTTGCAACACTTTGAGCGAGGGACCGACACCGCAGGCGATGGCGAATTTGATCAAGGTCTGAAGCTTGGCCGGGCCAGCGATGCCAATGTGAACGGGAAGGGTGATGCCTGCATGGCGCAGACTGTCCGCCCAAGCAATAATCGGCTTGGCCCCAAAGGCGAATTGCGTGGCGATCGCCATCTTTGCGTCTGTCCGGCTTTGAAAATCGTTCTTCCAGCGCAAGGCAGCATCAACCTTGGCCGTGCCTGTCGCGTCGATGTCGCGGTTGCCCTCGGGATGGCCCGCCACGTGCAGCCGCTCGAATCCCGCCTCGTCGAACAGGCCTGTTTCCATCAGCTGCATGCTGTCGCTGAAATCGCCGTGCGGCGTGGTGACACCGCCGGCCAGCAGCAGCGCCTGTTTCACATCCGCTTCACCGGCATAGCGGGCGATCCAGTCAGCCAGCGTGGCGCGGTCCTTGATGATGCGCGCGGGGAAATGCGGCATCACCTTAAAGCCGCCCGCATTCAGACGGGCGGCAGTTGCCACCATATCCTCGATCGGCGTGCCCTCGATATGGGCGATGTAGACGCGGGTGCCCTGAGGCAGGATTGCGCGAAAGTCTTCGACTTTCTCGGCGGTGCGCGGCATCACCTCGATCGAGAAATCCTGCAAGAACGCCTCGATGTGCGGGTTCACACCTGCGGGCGCTTCGACTTTTTTACGAAAGTTCAACAGTGCCATCAGCTGGCTCCTCACAGTGTCAAAAGGGGACCGGTCAGGCCCAGCCATCATTTGCAATCAGTGCCTTGATCCGCTCGCGGTCATATTCGGCATCCAGTCGCGCGGCCTCGGCGTCGGCCACGGCGGCGTCCTCACCCTCGACAGTCACGGGCGCGGCTTTGCGCCACTCCGCAAGATAGGCATCGGTATCTTCTGCCCCCACTTTCATCGCGGCACGGTCGATGGCCTGCTCGAACCGCTCCGGCAGGATCCGCTTTTGCCCCCGACGGCCTTTGCCGACAATGACTTGCGCGGGAATGTCCCGCCAGTACACGATCACCACTTCAGCCATCCGACATTCCTCCGTCTCTGGGTCGCCTTGGCTCTCTCTAGCGGAAAGCCTGCGGGGGCCAAAGGCGTTTTTCGACCGATGAGCACGCTTTGGCGACCCGAGTGCCAAGCGGATCATACAATTGTCCCGATTGTTCACCGTTTGGTCATAATTAGGTCAATCGGTCGGAATAGTTTCTCCCAAAGCAAGGAGCAAAACCGATGGTTATATCAGTCAAGAAACACAAAATTGCCTATATGGCGCTGCCGAAAGCGGCATGCTCCTCGGTCAAGGCGGCGATCGCACAAATTGATCCAGAGCCGCGCAGTGATGGCGGCTTTACCTGTGAAATGAAATGGCACGCGATGTACCCGACCCAGCGGTTTCGTCGTCATCGCTGGAAAGCGGTTGGTGATGACTGGTACAAGTTTTGCGTCGTACGTGACCCGGTCCAACGCCTGCTGTCGTGCTATCAGGACCGCGTCGTGGAGCGGCGCAACCTGTATCACAGCCGCAATATCCGCCGCGGCCTCGTAAATCTGCCCGCTTTGCCCGATCCTGACTTTTTCTTCCTGAACCTGACCGCCTACAGAAAGGCATGCTCGGTGATCAAACATCACTCTTTGCCATCATGGGTTTTTCTGGGGCAGGACCTGTCCATTTACGACGATGTGTTTCGCATCTCTCAGCTGCCCCAATTGGCACAAAAGCTTGAACACCACAGCGGTCAGACGGTGTCGATGACGCGTGAGAACGCCACATCGCAAAAGACCAAGCTTACCTTGGACGACCTGATGCCGCGGACCCGTAAATTTTTGAAAAAAACAGTCGCCGCAGAGTATGCATATCTTGCTGACTATTTCGATAATCCGTTCGAGCCGGAGGTGCGGCAAATGGCGGCCTGAGCTACGCCGCGCCATTGCACGCTTGCGCCAGATGCCGATGCACCGTAGGTTGAGGGCAACACGTAATGAAAGGCGCAACCCATGGCGCCAAAGCGCTCCAAAGGTGCGGGCGCGCTCGAACGTAATACATCGACGGCTCTGAGCCCCGCGCCAGTTTCGTCCGGATCGAACGACCTCTATGCGGCCCTAGATCTGGGCACAAATAGCTGTCGCATGCTGATCGCCCAACCAAGAGGGGGCGGTTTTCATGTGGTGGATAGTTTCTCGAAGTCTGTGCAGCTTGGCGAGGGTTTGGAGAAAACCGGGCGGTTGTCGCGCGGATCAATGGCGCGCACCATTCAGGCATTGCGCATCTGCCAGCAAAAGTTGAAGCGAAACAAGGTCGGGCGCATGCGTCTGGTCGCCACCGAAGCGTGCCGCCGGGCCAGCAACGGCGCCGAATTCATGCGCCGTATTTCACGCGAGACGGGCCTGCGGTTGGAGATTATCGCACCCGAGCAGGAGGCACAGCTCGCCGTGATTTCCTGTGCGCCGCTGGTGAGTGCACAGACGGAGAACCTGCTGGTCGTCGACATCGGCGGCGGCTCGACCGAGCTGGTCTGGATCGACATCTCGAAGGTGCCCCAAAAGGACCGCGCGCAATCTATCATGCGGCTGCATGGCGGATTCGTGCAGGCAAAAACCGACATCCCGGCTGCCCGCGTGGTCGACTGGATCTCGGTGCCGCTGGGTGTGGCGACGCTGCGCGACCAGTTCTCTGATGTTGAGGATGACGCGGCACGCTTTGCTTTGATGAGCTGGTTTTTCGAGGAAAACCTTGCCGATTTCACGCCCTATCAATCGGCGCAATCACAAGAGTGTTTCCAGATCGTCGGCACCTCCGGCACCGTCACCACGGTCGCTGCCAGCCATCTGGGCCTGCGCCGCTATGACCGGACCAAAGTGGACGGGATGAGCATGTCGACGCAGCAGATCGACAAGGTGATCCACCGCTATCTGGCGATGGGGCCGGAGGGCAGGCGGGTCGATCCGTGCATCGGCAACGACCGCTCGGCGCTAATCATGTCGGGGGCGGCGATTTTGCAGGCCCTGATGCGCGCATGGCCCACCGACAGCCTCAGCGTCGCGGATCGCGGTCTGCGCGAAGGTCTGCTATATGCACAAATGAGCGCGGACGGCGTGCTCGAAGAAGGAACATTCTGATGGGCAAGACGCCAACGGGCAAAAACACATCCGGTCGCGGCCAGCGGGATCTGAAGGTCAAGGTCAAGACATCGCGCGGCCGCAAGCTCAGCTCGACGCGGTGGTTACAACGCCAGCTAAACGACCCTTACGTGAAACGCGCCAAAGCCGAAGGCTACCGGGGCCGCGCCGCGTTCAAGATCATGGAGCTGGACGACAAATACCGCTTTCTGGTGCCCGGCGCGCGGATCGTCGATCTGGGGGCGGCCCCCGGCGGCTGGTGTCAGGTCGCGGTCAAGCGCTCGAATATCCTAGGCGAAAAGAGCGGTAAGGCCGTCGGGACGATCCTCGCGATTGACCTTCAGGAGATGGAGCCGATTGCGGGCTGCGAGATCCACCAGCTTGATTTCATGGAAGACGACGCCGATCTGAAGGTCAAGGAGTGGCTGGGCGGCAACGCTGATGTGGTGATGTCCGACATGGCCGCCTCCTCTTCTGGGCACAAACAGACCGACCACAACCGCATCATCGCCCTGTGCGAAGCGGCGGCCTATTTCGCCTTTGACGTGCTGGATGAAGGCGGCACTTTCATCGCCAAAACGCTGGCCGGCGGCGCAGAGGGCGGATTGCAACAGCTGCTGAAAAAGCGGTTTCGCAAGGTCGCTAACTACAAGCCACCGTCGAGCAGGCAGGACAGTTCGGAGAAATTTGTAGTAGCGACGGGCTTCAAGGCCGATGTGGAGAATGACCCAGAGGATACGCGTTAGACAATCCGTATCGGTCCGGTTGCTGCGGTGATTTCACCGATGATCCAGCCTTCGGCGCCTTCGGCTTTCAATCGGTCAAGCGCTGCTTCGGCTGCATCTTTCGGCAGCACAGCCAGCAGACCACCCGCCGTTTGCGGATCATGCAGCAGCGGGTCGTTGCTCCCTAAAGTAGGTGTGTCGTCCATGTTCGCCTGCAACAGTGAAGAGGCGATGCCCGCGTTCGACAAGGCCCTTGCGCCCTCATAAACCGGCACCGATGCCGCTCCTATCTGCGCCCCGACACCCGAGGCCGCGCAGATCGCCGCGACATGCCCGCACAGACCAAAACCGGTCACATCCGTCATCGCATGGGCATCGCTCAGGATCCGCGCGGCGACATCTTGCGGTTGCTCCATCCGGGCCAGCGCCTGCGCCAGAACGCGCGGCGGCGCCTTGCCCGCCATATGCGCGGCAAGGATCACGCCAGACCCGATAGGCCGCGTGAGCAGCAGAACATCCCCCGCTTTAGCCCCTGCAAGTGTGATCGGCATCCGAGTCCGCGTGCCAGTGACGGTAAACCCGATGGTCATTTCCGCGCCCATCGTCGTGTGTCCGCCGACAATCGTGGCACCGGCAGGGTCAAAAATCGCGCGCGCGGCGCTGTTGATCTCCGTCAGGGTGCGGGTTTGCAGGCGGGCGGACATGCGCGGCAGGATCAGCGTGCTCAACACCGCCTGCGGCGCGGCCCCCATGGCCCAGATATCCCCAAGCGCGTGAACGGCAGCGATGCGTGTCATCTGTACGGGGTCCGCGATAAAGGCACGCAGGTGATCCGTGCTGAGGACCTGAAAACCGCCGCCGGGCAGGCGCAAAATGGCCGCATCATCGCCGGGGCCTGTGACGACATCGGCGTGCAATATGCCCGCATCGCCGATGCCGGTTTTCAGCGCCGCAGCGCCCACTTTCGCACCGCACCCCCCGCACAGGGGCGCAGACAGGCTGTCCTCATCACCCAGCGCCGCAATCTTCGGGCGCGACAGAGGCGCCATCACCGGCAACTCGGCCAGCTTGTCCATAAACGCGCGGTCGATCCGGTCTTTCCAGCGCCACAGCAGCGGGGCCGAGACCGCGATCCCGTGCTTTTCCGCCATCGCGGTCTTGCCGCCCATCGATACCAGCTTGAGATAGGATTTCTGCGGTTTAAACCGCCGCAAGGGCGCCCCCGTCAGCGCCGCGCGCAGATTGTCGTGCAGCACGGGGGCGGCGCGCACGGCAAAAACACCCGCCTTGGGGCGAGGTGCGAAGGGCATATGCGCGCAATCGCCCACGGCAAAGAGGTTGTCATCGCCTTTGACCCGCAGATCGGGATCAATCACGATAAATCCATCGTGCAGCGGCAGCTCTTGCTGCGCGATCCAGTTGTGCGGGAAAGCACCGGCGGCCCCAACGCACAAATCCATCACGACAGGTTGTTGCCCTTCAATCTCGACCTGCGTGGCGGTGACCCGCGTAATCCGTGCGTTGCCGATGAACCGGATGCCAAGATCACGCATTGCGCGCTCCAGCTTGGCGCGTCCCTGCGCGCCCGTACCAGAAATCTGCGGACCTGCCTCGATCACGCTGACCTGCGGATCAGCCCCTTGACAGCGCAGGGCATGGGCCATCGCCATCGCCAGCTCACACCCCGCTACACCGCCGCCGATCACGGCAATCCGCGGCTTTTTCTCGCCACGCTTGACCGCGTCCCGAAAGTCGCGCCAGACCTGCGCGTAGATATTCAGCGGCTTGGCGCCTACGGCATGTTCGGCAAAGCCCGCAATATCCATCTGCGCGGTGATGCCAATATCGAGCGAAGCCACGTCATAGGCCACCGGCCCGCGCCCCGCCACATGCACCAGCTTTGCCGCCCGGTCGATGCCCGTCGCATGGCTGAGGATCAGGCGCGCACCGGCGAATTGCGCAAGGCGTACCAGATCAATCTCAAGCGTGTCGCGGCTGTAATGCCCCGCCACATGGCCGGGCAACATGCCTGTATAGGGGGCGGTCGGTCCGGGATTGATCACGGTAAGCCGCGCTCCCGGCAAAGGGTTCATCCCCCATTGCCGCAGCACCAGCGCGTGGGCATGACCACCGCCCACCAGAACCAGATCACGGGTAAGCGGGGCAGCGTTCAACATGGCAGGACCTGACGGGACAGTGACGTTTCAAACATGCCCTTTTAGTTACGCCTCACCGCATCACATGCAACCGGCAAAAACAGCCCTGACGGTTGCGTGCGCGGTTACCCGTTGAAATTGAGCACCAATCCCGCAGTCGGCCAGCGGGTATGGTACAGGCATCCGGTGCCCGACGCGGTGATCCAAGCATCGCGCATATCCGCTCCGCCGAAACAGATGTTGGTGATATAGGGATCGCCCGGCACGCTGATAAATGTCACGTCGCCGCCATCGGGCGGGACCACGCTGACCCCGCCGCGCATCAGGGTAGCGACACAGATATGGCCGTCCGCCTGTACCGCAAGGCTGTCCAGAAGCTGATAATCCGGCAAGGTCGTCAGCAAGCGTCCCGGCATATCGAAGGGGAGGGGCGCGATCTGGCCCGGACCGGTCAGATCAAAGCTCCAGACCCTGCCGGTGCGCGTCTCGGCCACATGCACCGTCTTTCCGTCGGGCGACAGGCCGATGCCGTTAGGCGTGATCATCGGCCCGTGCACGCGGCGGATCTCGCTGCCATCGGCCTTTGCGTAATAACACGCCCCGTGATGCACATAGTCGGCGGTCGATTTGCCCAGATCGGTAAAATAAAAACCGCCTGCCGCGTCGAACACGATGTCGTTGGGGCCCCGCAGTGGCACGCCGTCACAACTGTCATAGATGGTCTCGAAATCGCCCGTTGCGGGATCGACCCGCTGGATGGAGCCGGTCACATAATCTTCGGGCGTGCCCACGGGACGGGTGATGCCATTCTTTTGCGTCCAGACAAAACCGCCATTATTGCAGACATAGATCATTCCATCGGGCCCCACTGCCGCACCGTTGGGACCACCGCCCAGATCCGCGATGACTTCGATGCGCCCGTCGGGATACACCCGCGACAGAGTCTTGCGGCGGATTTCCACAAGAATGACCGTACCATCCGCCATCGCGATCGGTCCTTCGGGAAAATCCAGACCTTCGCATATTTTGACAAGTTCCATGAGCCTTCGTCCTCCCTGACGTTTCGCCCATCCTTTCACCATGATGCTACGCCGTCAGCAAAAATCGCGCGCGCCAGAATGCATAGACTTGAGCGGCTTTCTGTGAACTCCTGACGGGAGACAACCAAAGGGAGAGGAACATGAGAAAGCTGACAGGAAAAATCGCATGGATTACCGGGGCCGGTGGTGGCATCGGTGAGGCCTCGGCAATCGCGCTGGCGCGGTCGGGGGCGCATGTTGTGTTGTCGGGGCGGCGGCTGGCCGAGTTGGAGCGGGTGGTGGACGAGATCACCGTCGCGGGCGGGACGGCGGAGACGGCCCAATTGGATGTCGTTGACGCAACCGCGACGCAGGCCATCGCCGATGACCTGGTGTCGCGGCACGGGCATATCGACATTTTCATGGCGAATGCAGGGATCAACGTGCCAAACCGCGCTGTGGGTGTGGTGACGGCGATGGATTTCGCCAAAGTCGTCGATATCAACCTCAACGGCGTGATGAACGGGGTGCTGGCCGTCCTGCCGCAAATGCGCCAGCGGGGACAGGGAACGCTGATCCTGACCTCTTCGTGGGCCGGGCGCCATCCCTCGCGCCTCACCGGACCCGCCTATAGCGCGTCGAAGCATGCCGTGGTGGCGCTGAGCCATTCGATCAATCAGGACGAGGGTGCGAACGGCATCCGCTGCACCGCTCTGATGCCGGGCGAGGTGGCGACGCCGATCATGCAATCGCGGCCCAAACCGCCCTCGGCGGAGGATCAGGCGCGCATGTTGCAGGCCGATGATTTGGGATCGATGGTGCGCTATATCGCGGAGGCACCGCCTCATGTCTGCATCAACGAAGTCCTGATCAGCCCGACATGGAACCGCAGCTTTACCGGCGTTGCCGAGCTGGGCGGAATGAAGCTGTGAACAAAGAAAAACGCAGCGGGCTGTTATACCCGCTGCGCCAACTTTGGTGTCCGTCTAGTTTTCGGTCAGCGCTTTGATGATCTCCTCAAGCGCATCTTCCGCCTTTGCCCGCATCTCGGCGTCGGTCGCATCCTGTATCGGGTGCGGCACCAGCAGATAGCGCGCATCGTCCATGCCAAGCGCGTGGCGCTGCGCTTCGGCGGCTTGACCGAATTCGCTCGATGCGATGGCGATGGCCGGGATCCCCTGGGTTTCAAACCAGAAATTGTCGTGCATACTGCACGTCGTACAGGATCCTCAGTCGGCCAAAGCCTCGATCACAAAATTACATTCATCGCGCATCTGTCGCCGCAGTGGATCGGGGCAGGGTTTGGCGAATGTGGGCTTCATGAACCGTTTCAACGTCACATCGGGCAGTTTTTTCGCCAGCAATTGTTCCAGCGCATCGAGAAAGACGTTCCCGCGCGGCTTGCTGATGTCCAAAAGCCCGATCACGCCCGACAAGCTGCCGCTGCGCGGCGTAATCTGCCGCTCCACCGGTTTTCGCTCGTCCGTGGGGTCGAGAATTGTTGTCATTTCACTCCTCCTTCAGGGGTAATTTAGCCCCAAGTTCATCCTATGTCGATTTTCTTCGACACCGAAATCGAGCCGACTGCGCCCGTGGCCCAGCCATGGAAGGCGGAAGAGAATTTCCCCGCGTCCGATCCCGCCACGACGATATGTATATACTCTTTGCCCGCGAATTTTGGCACTGGTTGCGCCAGCGCTTCCGCGCTCATGCCTGCCGCCGTTTCGGGCGGTATGCCCGCACCCGAACGTGCGTCCTGCACCATCTCCGACAGCGGCCGCATGGTCACGTCCTGGATCCGGTCGCGCAGGCGGTCCTTGGAGTACTCCCCCTCGCGGGTCAGCGTATCAAGATGCTCGGGGCAGACCACCAACAGGGCGTCAATGGGCAGATTGTGCAGCTTGGGCAGGAATACGCCCTCCAGCCCCAGCCCCAGAGAGCCCGCGATCTGGTCGGGCGCGCGCGACGTTTGGTCGACGATGTGCACCGGGCCGCCCGTCATGGCAAAGACGGTCACGACCGAATCCTCAGGCTCAAATCCGCGCTCGACGTGCAGAGCGGGCCAGGGTGAACGCTCCTCATGCTCGGCGAAACACATGGTAAATTTCATCGGGTTGCCGAGGGTCGAGCGTTCAACTCCACCGGTAGTAGCACCCCCGACATTGCGCACCACAAGGCGTAGCGCACGGCCGATGGTGGCATTGGCACGGTTGCCCGCCCCCAGCGCGCCCAACCCCTTGGCCATGCCAATCCGGTCGCGGATGGGGCCATTGACCACCATCACGGGGGCCGCCCCCATCGTCGTTGCCGTGACCCCGTGGATGTTGAATTCATCGGTGCAAACCGCCTCGACGGCGGCGATGATCACAGGCATGTATTCAGGCTTGCAGCCCGCCATAACGGCGTTGATCGCGATCTTTTCGATGGTTGCCTCGCCCATGTTGGGCGGCACGGTCGCAACGACCTCCTGGGAGTCGCGGTGGGTGCCACCCAGCATCCGCATCACCCGCTCCGGCGTCGGCGGCACCAGCGGCAGCCCGTCCGAGAACCCCTGATCGAACATGAACTCGGCCACATCATCGCCACTGGCCACTTCGATACGGCGCGCGCGGATCGGGCTGCCTTCGGCTTCCGCCTGTAGCTTGTCAAACACCGACGGCTCGAGGTGTTTGGAGCCGCAGCCGGGGCGCCAGGCGGGCAGGCTGCCCCAATCCACCTGTGCGGCGGGCAGCGATGTCGCGCCACTCAGATCGGCGGCGAGCGCTTCCCAATCGCTGCGGATGAAGCCTTCAAATTTGGTGCGCACGCCACCTTCCGCATCCAGCCAGAACAGCGAAGGAACGCTTTCAATATCCCACCCGAACGCCGTCTTACAGGCGCTGTCATCCAGCACCGGCATGCTCAGACCGTGCCGCGCGGCAAATTCGGCGTTGGCTTCGCCGGACTGCGCAATCAACAAAACCGTGAGTTTGCTCCCGTAGGCGCGGTGGAACGCCTCCAGCACCGGAGCGGCGGTATTACAGGTCTCGCAGTCGTCTTTCACAAAACAGATCAGGCTCGGCTTTCCATCCGGTAGCGTATGGGCGTTACCCGCCAGATCGTTCAATGCAAAGTCAGGTTGTCCGCTACTCATATCTGCTCTCCCGTGCGTCCCGTCCATACTGTGAACAAACCCGCCAAGATGTCCAGCGCGGCCATCTGGCGGAGGTGGATGGGAATCGAACCCACCACGCGCCGCAAGAGCGCGTCCATGGTTTTGAAGACCAGGGAAGCCACCAGACTCCTGTCACCTCCGTATTGCTACACGTTATCAAGCCGGATCCTCCTGCGAAACAGCAAACGCCGAAAGCCGCCGCGCATCGCCGTTCCGGACGGTGATGCCTTGCGCGTCGAAATACTCCAGCACCGGCACGATAATCCGGCGACTTGTGGCCAGCGCAGTGCGCGCCTGCGAGGTGGTAAACACCTGTGGCGCAGGGAAGGCGCGGGCGATTTGCGCCGCCGCCGTCGCAAGGGTATCACGGTGAAAGATCAGCCGTTGCTTGAGCGCGATATTATCCAGTCGTACCAGTATACCCAGATCCGTCAGCAGCCCCATCAGATCCTGATCACCACCGTCCCGCACGATGCCTTCAATCGCCGGTGCGCAAAGTGCTGCGGAGAAAAACACCGCCTCCAGCTCGGACAATCGCACGCTTTGTGCGGGCGAAAGCAGGACTACCGGGTCATGCTCGGCCAAGGCCAGAAGCGGGCCATACTTGCGAAGCACACCCCCGTTCACCGCCTCCGCTTCGGCGTGTGCGAGCAGCGCGGGCGCTACCCCTTTTCGGGTCAGCACAGTGCGCGGCGCGGCCAGCTTGAGCGGATGTTGACGGTGAAACCCGCGCAAAGCATCGGCAATCATCGCCGTGCAGGCCGCGATATCGCGTGGCGCGGCCATCTGACCTTCGCTCAAGCTGACAAAAGTAGCACTTAATTCCCGCGAAATCGCGGCCACAGACCGCCGCGCCAGCCGCGCGCAGATGCGCAAATCAAAGGCGCCGCCGTGTTCTTGTGCCAATGCCTGCGCGATCGCCGCCGGATTGAGTGTGATCACCGCCTGCAAAAGGCGCAGCCGCAGGGCATCGCCGGCCCGGACGGGCGTGGCCTGAGGATCAAGAATAACCGCCCCCCCAAGGGTTGCCGGAGGTGACAGCCGCCGGAGCACCGCACGTTGACCAGCAAACCCCACGACAGGCCGGTTGAACCGCAACTGGGCAAAGCCGCTGCCACCCGGCGCGCACTGGCCCCCACCAAAGAGCCGTACATGCGCGACCTCACTCGTGGTGCCGAAAAGCACACGGACCTGCGCGTTGTGTTTGAGTGCGATCGGACAATCTGGCAGTAAATTTATTGATACATCCATACACTGCGATGGCGCGGCGTCCCCGCCCCGGCACAGCACCGCACCGCGCGAAATCTCCGCGACGCTCACACCACGCAGGTTGGCCGCCGTCCGCTCTCCGGGGCCGATGGTATCTCGCGCAACTCCCCGCGCTTGCAGGCCGCGCAGGCTCACGCTTTGACCGGAGGGCAGCAGCGTCAACGCGTCGTCACAGCTCAGATCCCGCCCCAACAGCGTGCCGGTGACCACCGTGCCGCGCCCTTCAAGGGTGAACACGCGGTCGATGGGCAGGAAACTGCCCTGCGGTCCAGATTGCGCAAAGTCAAGCGTCAGCAGCGCGCCAAGCTCGTCGCGCAGCGCGTCAATGCCCGCACCTGTCAGAGCGGAGCAAAGTACCGTTTTCGCATCCGTGAATCCTTTGTCGCGCAGGCTGTGCCGGATTTCTGCCAGTCGCGCATCACAGGCTTCGGGCGCAAGCAGATCCGCCTTTGTCACGGCAATAATCACGGTGGTGATCCCCAGCAGCCGCGCGATGCCAAGGTGCTCAACCGTCTGTGCGCAGATCCCTTCGGTAACTGAGATCACCACCAGAGCCGCCTGTGCCCCGCTTGCGCCATGGATCATCGCGGCGATAAAATCTTCGTGCCCGGGCGCGTCGATAAAATCGACAGTGCCGGTGTCAAATCCGAGATGCGCGTAGCCCGGCGTGATCGACAGCCCGCGCGTTTTTTCCTCCGGCAGGCGGTCCGTATCGGTCCCCGTCAGGGCGCGCACGAGGGAGGTTTTACCGTGATCCACATGGCCGATCACAACCACACAACAGGTTTTCACGGAACGAGCGCGACAGCGATGGCACTCACGATGGCGCGCAATTCTGCGTCGCGCACCGTGCGCATGTCCAGCATCACGGATCCCCGCGTGATCCGCCCGATCACGGGGGGCACACTGCGGCGCAGCTTGGAGGCGAGATCCTCGGCAGAGAGGTCGGGTAGGTCGAGACACAGAGCGAAACTCGGCAGATCCTGATCGGGCAGGGATCCGGCACCGGCATAGGCCACGCTGTCGCGCACCGTGGCACCGGTAACACCGATTTCGGCCAGCATCGCGGCGAGTGTCTGCGCGCGCTCTTTGACCGCGTCAAGTGGCTCTGACAGCATGGCAAGCACGGGCACATCGCGCGTAGGATCGAAGGGCGCCCGGTAGAGCCGCAAGGTAGCTTCCAGAGCGGCAAGTGACAGTTTGTCGATCCGCACCGCGCGCATCAGCGGATGCGCCTTGAGCTGTGCCACGATATCGCGCCGTCCGGCGATGATCCCGGCCTGCGGTCCGCCCAACAGCTTGTCGCCCGAAAACATCACCAGATCGACGCCGGTCTTCAGGATCTCGGCCACCACCGGCTCGTCCGGCAGGCCATAGGGCGACAGATCAATCAGAACACCGCTGCCCAGATCCTCCATCAGAATAACGCTGCGGTCCTGTGCCAGTTTCGCCAATTCACGGCGGTCCGGCGCTGTCGTGAACCCCACGATCCTGAAATTGCTGGTGTGGCTTTTGAGCAGAACTGCCGTGTCCGCGTCGATGGCGGCGGCGTAATCGGCGGTGCGGGTCTTATTGGTGGTGCCAACCTCGCGCAGCTGTGCGCCGCTTTGTGCGATGACATCGGGCAGGCGGAAGGAGCCGCCGATCTCGATCAGCTCTCCACGCGACGCAATGACACTGCGGCCCTGCGCGGTGGCCATCAGGCTCAACAGCACCGCCGCCGCGCAATTGTTAACAACTACTGCCGCTTCGGCACCTGTCAGATCGCAGATCAACTGCTCCACATGGGAATGGCGCGACCCGCGCTTGCCGCTCTCCAGATCCAGCTCCAGATTGCTGGGGCAGGCACCCGCCACCTGCATCGCCTCCAACACTTGGGGCGCCAGCCGCGCGCGGCCCAGATTGGTGTGGATGATGATACCCGTCGCGTTGATCACTGGCACAAGGCAGGGCGCGCGGGCCTGCTCGATCTGCGCTGCAACGCGCCCGGCAAAATCGGCGCTATCGAAATCGGGAAGATCGGCCTTCCCGGTGAGTATCCGCGCCCGCATCTCCGCGATGAGGTGCCTCAACTCGGCGACCACCTCATCGTGGCTATAGCGAGTAATCAGCTCCGCAATCGTGGGCCTGACCAACAAAGCCTGTATTTGTGGCAGGTCTTTCAGGTTCGGGGACATGACATCACATCCCCGCCCTCACAGTACAATCTCGATCAGGCTGGGACCACCGCGGGTCAGCCCGTCTTCCAGTGCCGCCTCAAGATCCTCACACTCGGTGACGCGGGTGGCGGGCACGCCCATGGAATGCGACATCTGCACCCAGTCAAGGGCGGGGCGGTCGAGGCTTAGCATGTCGATCGCACGCGGTCCGGGGTTTTGCACGCCCACATTCGTCAGCTCGCCGCGGAGGATGGCATAGCTGCGGTTGGCAAAGATCAGCGTGACGATGTCGAGGTTTTCGCGCGCCATGGTCCAGAGCGATTGCACCGTGTACATCGCAGATCCGTCGCCGGTGAGGCACATTACCTTGCGGTCCGGGCAGGCAACCGCCGCGCCGATGGCCGCCGGCATGCCGTACCCGATTGAACCGCCGCAATTGTTGAGCCAGGTATGCTTGCGCGCCGCTTTTGTGGCAGGCGAGAAGGCGCGGCCAGAGGTGACGGATTCGTCGACTACGATGCCATCCTCGGGGATCGCGCGGGCGATGAGGGCGGCGAGACTGTCGAGGTCGATGCGTCCCGTGGGCCGCTCCGGTTGCTCGGCGGTGACCACATGCGCGGGGGGTGTCTCGGTGGCATCGGTGGCAGCACAAAGCGCGGACAGCGCGCCGGTAAGATCCGCTCCCGCATCCGCCAGCGTCAGGATATCCGCACCCTCCCGCGTCAGAATAGCGGGTTTGTCGGGATAGGCGAAAAAGCCGATGGGCGCGCGCGCACCGATGAGCACGATGCGCTTGAACGGCTCCAGCACTTTCAACGCGATATCGATGGGGTAGGGCACACGCCCGATGAACACGCGGCCCGCGCCGCGCTCCATCCGCGCATTGGACCATTCCGACAGGATCTTGCATCCGGTTTTTGCAGCGATACGGCCTGCGATCTCAAGATTGCTCTCGGTCAGGGCCGTACCGCCCAGCAGCAGCAGCGTCTCGGGACCGTCAAGCGCCTTGGCTGCACGCTCCAGCGCGCTTTCGTCAAACGGCGCGGGGGCAGGCAGATCAATCGCGCCCTGCGGCACACCGCCTTCGTTCCATGCCGTATCAGACGGCAGGATCAGCGAGGCGATCTGGCCCGGCGCGGTCATCGCCGCCTGCACCGCGCGCGCCGCATCCACGCCGACGGTTTCGACCGATTTCGAGCTGTGCACCCAATGCGACACGGGCCGCGCGATGCCTTCGATGTCTGAAGTCAGCGGCGCGTCCAGCGCGATGTGCGTCGAGGCATGCTCGCCAATGATATTGACCACACCGGAGCCTGCCTTCTTGGCGTTGTGCAGGTTCGACAGACCATTGGCGAGACCCGGCCCGAGGTGCAGCAGCGTCGAAGCAGGCTTGCCCGCCATGCGGTAATAGCCATCGGCGGCACCGGTTGCCACACCCTCCTGCAACGCCAGAACCGAGCGCATGCCGGGGATATGATCGAGGGCGGCAACAAAATGCATCTCGGAGGTGCCGGGATTGGTGAAACACACCTCTACCCCGTTGGCCAGAAGGGTGTGTACGAGGCTTTCCGCGCCGTTCATCTTGGTCTCGGTCATTGGTTTTCTTTCTCCCAATAAGGGGCGCGCAGGTCTTTTTTCAGGATCTTGCCGATGGTGCTGCGGGGCAGGGTGTCGCGGATCTCGATGGCGGACAGGCGGTGGCTTTTTCCCAGCCGCGCGTTTGCAGTCACAAGGATCTCATCCGCCGAGCGCCCGGCACCCTCGCGCAGCACCACAAGGCCCAGCGGCGTCTCGCCCCAGGCCTCCGACGGCACGCCGATCACGGCGGCGTCGATGACGTCCGGGTCGTCGAGCAGGACAAGCTCCAGATCATTGGCAAAGATATTCAGACCGCCCGAGATGATCATGTCCTTCTTGCGGTCCGAGAGTACCAGAAAGCCATCTTCGTCAAACGACCCCATATCGCCGGAGCGGAAATAAACGTGGCCCTGCGGATCGCGCCAGATATACTCTGCCGTCAGATCATCACGGCCAAAATAGCCCGCCATCATCGTAGGCCCACGCCCGCAAATCTCGCCCACTGCGCCTTTTGGCACCTCGGCGCCGGCCGCGTCGATCAGGCGGATGTCATTGCCGGGGGCGACCTGTCCGACGGTATGCAGCTTGGTCGGATGCTCGTGCGCGGCCAGAACGGTGATCCCGCCGCCCTCGGTCAGGCCATAGTACTCCAACAGCTTGCCGGGAAAGCGGGCGAGCACGTCTTTCTTGACGTCTGCCCGCAGGGGGGCGGAGGTCGAGAATTTGACCCGCATCGAGGACAGATCGAAACTGTCGAAATCGGGCACATCCATGATGCGTTTGTACTGCACCGGCACCAGCATGGTGTGGGTGATCGCCTCGCGCTGAACGATGTCGAGGTATTCCCGCGCATCGAACTTCGGCATCAGATGCACCGTCGATCCGCCGAACAGCGTCGGCAGGAACGCGACGATGGTCGTGTTGGAATAAAGCGGCGTCGAGATCAGCGTGCGCGCATTGTCGTCATAGCCGTTAGGCGAGACCCGCTCCATCTGCGCCGCGCGCATCCAGTGATTGTGCAAGATGCCCTTTGGCGTACCGGTGGTGCCGGAGGAATAGATCAGATTGAAGGGATCGGACATCTCAATCGGGATCAGCGGATCGGTGGTATCGGCCTGCGCAAGCAGCGTCTCAAACGGCTCGAACCCGCTGTCTTCGAAGTCGAACGCAATGCATTTGAGCGGCAGCGTATCGATAAAATCCGCGATGAGGGGCAAATACTGCGCAGCGACAAAGATCGCCGTGGCGCCACAATCTACCAGCATTTTATGCAGCGCTTCTGAGGCGGCCATCGACGACAGCGGCGTGACGCAGCCACCCGCCCGCAGCACCCCCATAAACACCTCCGCATAGGCCATCGAATTGGCCGACAGCACGGCGATGTTGTCACCCTTTTGCAAACCCATCCCCAGCAGGGCATTGGCGACGCGGTTGATGCGGGTATCAAACGCACCCCACGTCGCACGCGCATCGCCGCAGACAAGCGCCAGCCTGTCCGGATGCGCCGCCGCATTGGCCCGCACCCGTGCGACGATTGTTTGCGTGGGTGGTGTTTCGGGCGCGGGGGGTGTGATCTCAATCATACCGTTTACGCCGTTCTGACGTCGGATTTATTGGCCCGCCATGCCACCAGCATTGGCAAGGCACACATCGCGGCACCGATAATGAACGACATCAGATATCCGATGTTGAGGATCTCCGTCTGCGGCTTGGCGATCATCACCCCGCCGAAGAACAGCAATACCCGAAGCGGATAGCCCATGGCCCCCTCAAGCGGTCCCACAAGGCTGATATAGCCTTGCAGCGCCGACGAGATCACTGCGACCCCGACGAGGGCGGATGACAGTGCCACCACGACTTCCCACGGCGGCGCCTGGCCGATCAGCGCGGGATTCAGCACGAAGAAGAAGGGTACGATATACATCACACCGCCCAGCCGCATCGCCTCGAACCCCGTGGCGATGGGATTGGAGCCCGCCATCGTGGACGCCGCAAAAGCACCGAGCGCCACGGGCGGCGTGATGAAGCTCACCATGCCCCAATAGAGGATGAACAGATGCACCGCGAGGACGTTCAGCCCGCCCGCCTCAAGCGCGGGGGCCAGCACAACAGCGAGGAAAATATAGCAGGCCGTGACCGTCATCCCCATACCGAAGATGAAGGCGGTCAGCGCGCCCATGCCCAGCAGCACCAGCGTGTTGTCCCCCGCTATGAACACCAGCTCGTTGACCAGCGTCCCCGCAAGGCCGGTGGCCGAAAAGGAGCCCACGATCAGACCGACCCCCAGCAGGATCGCCGTCAACTCAGCCAACCCCATGCCGACACCCACGATCATGTTGCCCAAACGCTCGCGGTTGAGGCGAAACCGGGCCCGGAACTGGTTGACCACCAGCAGCAGGGCCGTTGCGTAGAACGGCGCGGAGGATTCCTGGCGCAACGCGATCATCATGTACAGCAGCAGCGCAAAAACAGAGATGTAGGGCCAGCCCTCGGCCATCACTTCGCGCAGGCGGGGCAGGTCAGGCTTGGGCAAACCGCGCAGGCCGCGCCGCGCCGAATAGGCGTCGATCCCGGTGAACAGGCCCCAGTAGAACAGAATACTGGGGATGGCGGCCGCCAGTGCGATCTCGACGTACGGGCGCGATAGGAAGGACGCCATGATGAACGCCGTAGCCCCCATGATCGGCGGCATCAGCACGCCGCCGGTGGAGGCGCAGGCCTCGGTCGCGGCGGCGGTTTTGGCGGAAAATCCGGTTTTGCGCATGGCAGGGATCGATACCGCGCCCGTGGTCAGCACGTTCGAGATCACGGAGCCCGACATGGAGCCCATGAAGCCGGAGGCGAAGATCGACACTTTCGCCGCACCGCCCCGGTAGCCGCCGACCATGCCAAGCGCCAGATCATTGAAAAACTGCCCGCCGCCGGTCCGCTGGAGCACGGCGCCGAAAAGGATGAATCCGATGACCACACCGCCGAAAGCTTTCATCGGGATGCCGAACGAGCTTTCGGACGAGAAAACGTGATAGGGGACGGTTTGCAGAAACGTACTCTGGAACCCCGAAAAGGGACCCGGTACCATGCCCGCAAACGTCGGGTAGAAGGCAAAGAACAGTACGATCAGAAACAGCACGAAACCGCCCGCCCGCCGCGTCGCCTCAAGCGTTAGAAAGAAGAAAGCCACGGATACATATTGCGCCATCTGCGGCGCCGCAAATTCCCAGCCTTGTGACAGGTTTTGCTGTGCGGTCTGCGCCAGATAGACCGTACAGGCCAGCGCGATTGCGAACAGCGCCCAGTCGAGCAGGGAGGGCACGCCGCCCTTGCCGCCGCGCATCTGGAAGATCAGGAAACTCAGCGCCAGAAACAGGCCGCCCAATATATAGAGGTAGCGCCCCTCGATCAGGACGAACCCCATCAGCTGAAGGTTGAACAGCTGGTTGACCACGAGCACCAGCGAGAACAGCGTACCGATGATCACCACCCAGCGCGCAGGACCGGCAATGCGCTCCGCCGGGGTCTCGCCGTCGATCGCGACTTGCTCGATCGCTTTCATCTTGCCGGAGGGGTTGGTTTGATCGGTCATGGGGTACTCGATATCTTAGGGGTAAAAACAGAATAGGTCGGCCGGTACACATACCGGCCGACACACTCATCGCGACGTGGTTCAGAAAACGACGGTGAAACCACCAGCTTCCAGAGCTTCGCGGCGCGCGGCAGACCATGCGGCCTCAAGATCATCCGGATCAGAGGCGATGGTCGCGTCCCAAGCCTCTAGCAGCACCGCCTGACGGGCGACCAGATTGTCGTTATGCGCCTGTGCCTCATCGGACCAAACACCGGCTTCGGTGAAATAGCGGACCGCACCGTCGTGATAAGGGACAACCCATTTCATGTTCTGCTGGTCCAGCGCCCAACCGCCGATACCCGGCGAGTTGCCATCATAGGCCGGGAACAACTCAACCATCGCTTTGGTCATGTTATACACCAGTTCTTCGTCAGCGGCGGCCATCGTGGTCAACACGGGGTAGGCATAGCCAGCACCCTGATAGCCATCGGTGCCGTCGATTGTCGCGCCAACGGAGGCTTTGTTGATCGTGAAAAAGGGCGCTATCTGCTGCATTGCTGCAACGCCTTCGGTATTTTCAGGATCAATCGGGGGCCAGAACAGGCCGCGCGGACCTGCCTCGGCCTCATAGGCTTTGCCCGAATTGGTGGAGGCGAAGGCCGCATCGACCTGACCTTCGATCAGACCTGTCCAGCTGGCGCCGAAACCACCGAAATCCACACGCTCGACATCATCCCACGTCAGACCACCGTAGGCCAGATAAGCCTCGGTATTCACGTTCAGCGCGGGTGCGCCGACGATATAGGCCACGCGCTTGCCCTTGAGATCGGCATAGGTCTCGATCCCCAGATCACCGGCCACACCGACCGACAGGTTGATCGCGCCGCCGTTGTTGGCCATCAGTACGCGAATAGGCTGCGGACCCCAGTTTTCGGCGCCGAAATCAAACACGCCTTCCTGCGCCATATAGCTACCGCCAACACCGGTGGCGGAAAACTCAACGCGCCCCTGACGCAGGGGCTCCGTGCGCGAGACGTCGTTCTTGCCAGGCAGAACCCGCAGGCTGGTACCCGTCGCATTTTGTATCGCGGCACCGATGGCCACCGCCTGATTATATCCGGCGGAGCCGGTATCGTAGGCCGTCCAGTTAAGCTGGCTTGGCAGCACAATGTCCTGCGCCATCGCCATGGTAGACGACAGCCCCAACACGGCAACAGTAGTGGTAATATAGTTCATAGCTTCCTCCCAAAAGTTACGCATCGGGCCACGCGGCGCGCTCCGGATACGGTCCGGCGGTTATGGCATTTTGTGAAACGCCATTCCGCCTTGTGGAATCAGACTAGGTAAATTTGCCGCAGAGTGTCAACAAAGCTTAGCGATTGCTCAAAGCGTTTCTTTCCCGAATCCGCCAAAATCTGACCAAATGGTGAGGCGCGCATAAAAAGGGAAAGTGGCGGAGAAACAGGCCGCCTTTATGGTGTCTGCACTTGTCGCAATGTGTCGCCATAAGCCTATATTTTATGGGATATCTCTCTTTCCCTTGTAAGAACCTGTTGTAATCCGTCGCTACCAATGTCATATCTTTTGGCGGGTAGGTAGAGGGATCAGAAATGCCAGTAAAAGTTGACGAAATGTCTGCAAAGCAGGTGCGCGACCTTTGCCACCCCGGCACCGGGCGCAATGTGACGTTCCCGGTCGGCGGTGTCGCTGGCCTGTTGTTACAGATCACACCGACACAAGCTAGGTCATGGGTGTTGCGCACCATGATTGGCGGCAAGCGTAGCGAAATCGGTTTAGGCGGGTTTCCTGATGTGACGCTGGCACAGGCCAGAGAAGCCGCCAGAGAAGCCAAAGACGCGATCCGCAGGGGTATCAACCCGATAGAGCAAAGACGCGCCGCACGGGCCGCCCTAGCGGAGCAGAACGCGCGCGGGATGGCCTTCAAAGCTGCGATGGACGCTTTCCTAAAGATCAAACTGGACGAATTTGAAAACCCCAAGCACGCCAAGCAATGGCGGGCCAGTCTGGACACCTACGCCGCGCCGATCATTGGCACCATGCAGGTGTCAGATATTACCGTGCATGACATTGCCCGCACGCTTGAACCGATCTGGACAACGAAAACCGAAACAGCATCACGCTTGCGCGGTCGGATCGAGGCGGTTTTGGCATGGGCGACCGTCAAAGGGCATCGCGAGGGCGACAATCCGGCGCGCTGGAAAGGCAACCTTGATGCAATCCTGCAAAAGCCTTCCAAAGTGTCCAAGGTTGCGCACCATCCGGCTTTGGCGCTGACCGATCTGCCCGCATGGTTTGCCGATCTGCGCAAGCGCGATGGCATGGCAACAAGGGCTTTGGAATTCCTAGCAATGACCGCCGCCCGATCTGGTGAGGTAAGGGGCGCGAAATGGGCCGAAATTGATCTGGACGCCGCGTTGTGGACTATCCCTGCCGATCGAATGAAAGCAGGCAAAGAACACCGCGTCCCGCTGACACCCGCAGGTGTTGCGCTGTTGAAGGCATTGCCCAAGATGGCAGGCAGCGACTTTGTTTTCCCCGCAGCGCGCGGCGGCATGTTGTCTGACATGGCCCTAAGCGCCTGCATGAAGCGCATGAACGAGGCTAAGGCCGGTGGATACATCGACCCGCGTTCTGGCCGTCCTGCCGTGCCGCATGGCCTGCGCAGCACATTCCGCGACTGGGTGTCTGAACACACAGAATATCCGCGTGACATGGCCGAAATTGCCTTGGCGCATACCGTGGGCGGCGATGTAGAGCGCGCCTATCGTCGCGGCGACATGATGGAAAAGCGGCGCGGGATGATGGCCGCGTGGGGCAAGGTGTTGGTAGGGGCAAAGTCTGGCGTTGAAGGGAAAGCGGCATGACTTTTAAGCCAGAACATTTCCCGCGTATTGAGGACAAGCTAACGCTATTTTGCCTGCACGTTGAGAGAGGTCAGACGCCGCCCCAATGGCTGATGGAATACATGGCAGCGGGTGCAAGGGAATTCTTGATTGGCGGCAAACCTTGGCAAAAGGGTAAGGGTGGCGGTCCAAAATCAGACTTTGGAAAAAGAGAGCTGGAAGCATACATTTTGAGTTTCATTGGCGGACTTGGTTCAGTTGAGATTGCGAAAATTCAGGATGGACCCGGCGCTGGGGAAGGCCAGAGAGCAAAAATAGAGAGGCGGGTAAAACGGGGAAAACGAGCCTATTCGATCATGCTAGCTGGTCAGATCGCTTCACTGTTAGATTTGCATGATTAATTGTTAGCCTTTGATTACACAAACATTCCCGTTCAGATGAAGCGCGATTGCCGCAGTCAGATCAAGGGTGAAATGGCTCGGCTTAAAAGCCTTGACGAAGAACCACACTACGGCTGACGAGAACCTTTTTTGGTTCTTGTCGGATTTGGGCCGCCTTGTCTTTTGCGATGTGTCAAAACGTGTGAATATTGGTCAGCATCAACTTTAACCTGAAAAGGGATGCGACAATGAACACACAATCCGAAATTGCCCGCGCGGCGATGGCCGCAAAGGCCGCTTATCTGTCAGACCGACAGGTAGGTGAACGCTATTCCGTGTCACGCCAGACGGCTTGGACATGGCTTAAGCGCGACGAAACTTTCCCCAAGCCTGTCAGTCTGTCACCGGGCTGCACCCGCTGGCGTTTGGCCGATCTGGAACAATGGGAAGCCGCTCGGCGGGGGGCCGCGTGATGGATCACACAAGCGAAAGCCCCGACGCGCTGGGGGGCGCAGTCGAGGCTAAAGTAGAATTTGAAGCGGCAAAACTTCAAGGCCAAGAGTACAGTGCCAACTCTGTTGAGGCAAGTGCTGTTGATGGAACGACAGCCGCAGATCGATATCGTGATGCAAAGTGGGAAACCGCAGTCATGGCGCTGGAATCTTTGAACCCACAGGACGCCGCCACGATCTGCGCGGCTGTCTTGGAGGAGATCAGCGCGGGAGATCCACCATACGACGCATTTGGAGATCTGCGCGCGTCCGCTGCGTGGTGGGTTGATTTTGCCAATGTAGCGGAAGTCGAAGTTTACTTTGAAGCCGCTTTAAAAAGACTTGGAAATCAGGCGTTAGGGATCAGAGCGCGCAAACGTCTTTTCGTTATGCTTTGGCAATCGTTTTCAGGCGATGATCGACGGGCTTTCCTTGCTCGCGTTGATGCTGACGGCTGCTTCAATAACGAGGTGGCATGATGGTTTATCAGGCTGGCCTGTTAAAACGAAGCCGCGCGACGAAGGCCGAAATGGAAACCCGCGCGGCGTTCCTGATCGACTATGCAGTTGATAATGCGCCCGTCACGGTCCGGCAGCTTTTCTACGCCGCGACGGTCCGCAACCTGATCGACAAGACAGAGGGCGGCTATAACAAAGTGCAGGCGCAAGTCTTGGCTTTGCGCCGTGATGGCCGTTTGCCGTATAGCTGTATTGCAGACGCAACCAGATACATGCGCAAGCCGAACACACATTACAGCATCTACACGGCGCTAGAAGATACTGCGCGCCTCTATCGCAAAGCACTATGGGCAGACAGCGATATCGAGGTGGAAATCTGGATCGAGAAATCGGCGCTTGCAGGTGTGATCTATCCGGTGACTGCCGAATATGATGTCCCTTTAATGCCGACCGGCGGCTACACGTCTGAAACCTTTGCACAAGGTGCTGTGGCGGCAATGGAAGGCAGCGACAAGACGCTGGTGATCTACAGCCTTTATGACTTTGACCGATCAGGACGTGACGCGCAGAACAGCCTAGAAGAAAAGGTTATGCGCTTTGGACGCCAGCTTGGCGTTGATGTGCAGTTTTATCCGCTTGGCCTGACTGCCGATCAGGTCCGCGACATGGGTCTGCCGACACGGCCACACAAGCGCGCCACAACGGCAGACAAGGCGTGGCCTTATCCCTTCGCCGCAGAACTGGACGCGATCCCGCCTGATGTGCTGCGTGATTTGGTTAAGCGGGCAATCGAACGCCACCTACCTGCCGATCAGCTAGATGCGCTGAAGCGTGTCGAACGTGCAGAACGTGAAACCCTGATGCAATTCGTTTCTTACGCAAAGGAGGGCGACCAATGAACGCGCATGATCCTTTTAACGACCTGCCACCCTTGCCGCCGGTTGACGCATATCAGGATGAAGGCAATTCAGGACAGCCCATATCAAAAGCGCCGACCTTTCAATTCGTCGCCGTTGGCGATCTGCAATATCGCGACCCTGAATTCACGGTTGATGGCCTCATCGAGACGGAGACGTTGGGCCTGATCTTTGGAGATCCCGGATGCGGCAAATCTTTCCTCGCGGTAGATCTGGCGTTGTCTGTTGCGACGGGAAATGACTTTCACGGCAACACCACCAAGCAGGGGGCAGTGTTTTTCATTGCTGGTGAAGGTCACAATGGACTCGCGCGCCGCTTTGCAGCTTGGAGTGAGGCACGAGGCGTCTCCTTGGCGGGTGTTCCGCTGTTCAAGTCAGAACGGGCGGCGCAATTCCTTGACGGGGCCAGCGCCAAGGCCGTGACCGATGCAGTCACATCACTGGCCGCGCAGCATGGATCACCGGCGATGATTATTATCGACACGCTCGCGCGAAACTTTGGACCGGGTGACGAAAACAACACCAAGGAGATGAGCGAATTCATCGTCGCGATTGATGACATGAAGGCGACGTTTCCCGGCTGTTGCGTCCTCATCGTGCATCACAGCGGCCATGCAGACAAACAGCGGGCGCGCGGTGCGATGGCATTGAAGGGGGCACTTGATTTTGAATTCCGCGTTGAGAAGGACGGCACGTCTCTAAAGCTGGTTAACACCAAGATGAAAGACGCAGAGGCACCGCAAGATGTGTTCTTTTCATTCCGGCAGGTGGACTTGAAAGGCAGCGCTAAAAGCGCCGTTCTGGACGCCACAGAGGCACCAGAGCGCAATCCACGGATGACACCGACGCAGAAACTTGCGCAGACCACTTATGTCGATGCTGCGCGCCTGAATGGCGTCTGGGACGATGGCGCTTTCCGTGGTGTCCATTTGGATCAATGGCGAGAATTTTTCTATGCAAAACACACCGCCGACAACATCGACGCCAAGTCAAAGGCATTTCAGCGCGTTCGGCGGGATATGCAGTCAAACGGCATGGTTACGGTTCAAGATGATGTTTACCTGATTCACGATGCAGACATTCAGGCAGGCATTGTGGAGCAACCGGACAGACAGGACATTGCCGGACATTCTGGGACTTGTCCGCCTGCAAAAGCCTAAAAGCACCGGACGGACAGGACATGTGTCTAAGACATGTCCGGTGTCCGGTTAGGATTGGGGAGTCATTGGATGTTGATAACGCGACAAGCCGGACATTTTGGAATCCGTTTCTACAGCCTTGTGCAAATATCGGCCTTTTTTCACCGTCTACCCTGTCAGAATGGCGCTATGGCTGCCAATATATCCGCCTTGGCGTATTGATATTACAAGATAAATCTAATTCAGACTTATTAACCCGCTTTTCTACCCGCCATAAAATATGACATAATGAGCCGAACCGGATTTAGATGCAGGGACATTATGACCAAGTTACAAGACATTCCCGAACGGTTTACAACCGGATACTTAGACAAGCTGGACGGCAGGACCGCCATTGCCGCAGATATGCGCGCCCGGTGGCAGGAACTGACCGACGATCTGGGCGGCGCTGATCGACTGTCATACGCTCAACGGTCCCTTGTTGAACGCGCCCTATGGCTGGAACACTTCATTGCCACGCAAGAGCGCGTCCTTGCCGATGGCGGCGATGCTGACACCGGGCGCATGACACAGGCGACGAATAGCTTGCTGGGCCTCTATCGCACACTTGGCCTTGAACGCCGCGCGCGCGATGTGACCAGCCTGTCAGACTACATCAGCGGAAAGGCCGCGACATGATGCTGATAACGATCCGTCCCGGTCCGGTCCTGTTCGTCTGGCAAGACGGGAAGCGCATTGCCCGCGTTGAACTGACCACAGGCGCGGCGCTGACGCTTGTTGCCGATCTGGTCAAAGCGATCAGGGGGCATTCCTGATGGCCGTTGATATCCGCCAAGCCATGACCGATCCGGCCTTGTTCGGTGACACATTCGGCGGCGACAGTTTCACCGCATGGCGCGCCCTTCTATCCGGCTTCTACGGTCTGGAACTGGACGCCACCGAACTGGACATGTTCAAGACGCTCACAGGACGCCAGACAGCGCCACAGGGGCCGCATGATGAGTTATGGCTGGCAGTTGGCAGGCGTGGCGGCAAAAGCTATGCAGCGGGCTTTCTGGCGGTGTTCCTTGCCGCGTTCCATGACTACCGCGACAGCCTTGCACCGGGCGAGATTGCTACCGTGATGGTCATTGCCGCTGATCGAAAGCAGGCGCGGGCCGTGATGCGCTACACGTCCGGTCTGATGAATTCCAACCCGATGTTGCGGCGCATGATCTTGCGCGAAAATTCCGAACAGATCGAGTTGAACAACCGCACCGTGATCGAGATCACCACGGCATCGCACCGATCAGTGCGCGGATACACGCTGGCCGCAGTCATCGCGGATGAAATCGCCTTTTGGCACAGTGAAGGCGCGAACCCTGATGTAGAGATCATCGCGGCGCTACGTCCGGCGCTGGCAACGCTTGGTGGCCGGTTGATTGGTATCTCATCACCCTATGCGCGGCGGGGCGTCTTGTGGGACACCTACAGGCGGCACTATGGCCAAGACAGCGACCGCGTATTGGTAGCGCAGGCACCGAGCCGCACCATGAACCCGCTATTGCCGCAACGGGTAGTTGATGACGCGATGAAAGACGACGCGGCGCGGGCATCCGCTGAATATCTGGCGCAGTTTCGCAGCGATATTGAAACCTTCCTTTCGCTTGAGCTTGTGGCGATGGCGCAGCGCCAAGAGCCTATGGAGATCCCGCGTCAGCGTGGCGTGAAGTATTGGGCCTTTGTGGATCCAAGCGGCGGCGGGGCCGATGAATTCACGATTGCCATAGGACACCGCGAAAAAGGTGAGGCGATCATTCTTGATGCGGTGCGTGGGCGCAAAGGCAACCCGGCGGCGATCACGGCAGATTTTTGCGCGCTGTTGAAAACCTACGGTATCACGAAGGTTTATGGCGACCGCTACGGCGCGGAATGGGTCCGCACTGAATTCAGGCGTCACACCGTCGCTTATCTGGATTCGCCCGGCACCCGTTCCGAACTCTATTTAAGCATGGGCCAAGCATTGAACGCCGGGCGCGTTGAATTGCCACCATGCCCGATGATTGAACGACAGCTTTGCGCGTTGGAGCGCCGCACTTCGCGCGGGGGCCGTGATCTGATCGACCACCCACCCGGCGGACACGACGACCGCGCGAACGCGGCGGCGGGCCTTGTGGCGCTGCTGGGAAGCGACAAGCGCAAAGATATCACAAGCCGAACTACAACCGTGAAAGGTTTATACTGATGAGCGACCAGAACACAGAACACAACATCGAAGGGCTGCTACGTAAAAACGCGGAGTTGCTGGCCGATATCAAGACGCTGAAGGGCCGCATTGCGACTTTGGAA
>Ga0306910_1000228_pt1 | contig 32015 bp, 32 predicted proteins | sample AntRauMFilla2698_FD_190438 | JGI IMG/M metagenome (GOLD analysis project Ga0306910, IMG submission 190438) | Saline lake microbial communities from Rauer Islands, Antarctica - Metagenome Filla 2 #698 (v2) (version 2) | ecosystem: Environmental > Aquatic > Non-marine Saline and Alkaline > Saline ... | reverse complement strand
GCGTTTAACCAAGTCGTGACTTGTGAGCGTTCTTTGCTCACCAAACCAGACTTTATCAAACTCTTTGGAAACCTGCTTTTTGGCTGTGGCGATGGCTTTCTCAGTGATGGTTACATCGTATTGTGAAGCGAGGCTGTTCAGCGCTTCCAATCTTACCTTATGCCGCTTTTCTCCACCTGTTTCCGCGATAACAATGGTGTTCCAAAAATCAATACTTACGGTTTTAATCATTTTCTCTTCCTAACTGTTTTGTTACGTTTCCTAAATTGTCAAAAATACTCAAATCGTGATCTTGCAACCACCGTTCCGCTTCCTCAGAATGAAATCGGGATTTGATGTAAAATGGTGTCATTCCCAGCTCTATAGCCGGTTCTAAATCTGTGACTTTATCTCCCGCCATAAACGACTGCGCGGGATCGATGTTGAAACGGCGAATGGCTTTGTCGAACATGCCTGTTTCAGGTTTTCTGTCGGTGAGGCGATGTTGTTTTTCATCGTCAGTAAATTCAGGATGATATGGGCAGATGTACCAGTCATCAATGCGTGCGCCGGATTTGGATAATAGATCATCAACATGATGATGAAGATGCATAACGTCGTTCAGTTCAAAATGTCCGCGGGCCACACCTGATTGATTGGTAACTACAATTACTTTAAATCCCCGTTTGTTCATCCACTTGATGGATTCAACTGCGCCATCACAAAAATCCCACTCTTCGGGTTTGTGAACAAAATCGGTGTCAATGTTGATAGTTCCGTCTCTGTCTAAGAAGAAAGCTTTGTTGGTAGTAGGTGAGGACATGTATTAAATAGAGGTTGATAGATTTTTATCTGAGGGGAAAATACTGACTGAGTGTTAAGAAAGTATGAGTGACTACTGTTTCATTAGATTACCAGTTTACGTCTATTCTTGATCTTTGCTCGTCCTATCAACCCTTTCTGCCGCGGGGCGGACTCAGGATGGATTGGACTACTGCCGTAAAATTAAAGCTGCTTTTCTTTTTAATCGCGGATGTAATTCACTTAGAAATCGTGCATAGATTATTTGTAGACATAAAAAAAGCGCCGCAGCAGTTCGCCACGACGCTCCTCCACAATCACTGTGAACGCCGAAAAATTATCCGGGGTGATTAAATTGCTGAAATTGAGCGAGAGTGTTGCTCAATTGTGATTCAACAGCGTTCATCTTCTCTTTAAGCTGAGCGGTTTTTTCTGAAAGCTCTGTATTAGTGTTTTCGAGATTAGAACTGATCTCGCTAACGCTTCCTACACTGTTTTTAAGATTCTCAATAGCTGCGCTGGTAGATTCCACGTCAATTCCCTGTGCAAGTTTTGAGAGTTGAGAGGTGACTTCGGCCAGATTTGATTTCTCAAGTGTTTCATTAACACTATTCACGCGCTCAACCAGATCATTTCCGGCTTTTTCCATCTGAGAGATAGCGGCGTCATGCTTTTCGTTTAGATCTGCAATAGCTGCGTCAACTTTCTTCTTGATATCGCCCTGAAGTTCATCTGACATCTGGACGGTAACGCGATCTTCTGCATCAACAGTGTCAGTTCCGACTGCAACGGGAGATCCGCCGGCAATAGCGAGAAAAACAGTTGCCAAAACAAATCCGGCAAGCATAATCCAGGCGGCAGTAGATCCTAATCCGAAGCCAAGCGAGTTGTCACCAACCGTTAAAGCGAGGCCGATAGCACCGACACCCAGAAATATGTAGGCAAGCTGGCGAGGGGTTGATTTTTCAAAACGGGTAATAGTCTGCTTCATGGTGTCTCCGACGGCGTTTATTTGCTGTTCAGCTGATAGTTAAAAAGTGATTTACGATAATAATTTGAGAAGGTAAATACAAAACAGTTTTGACAGTTTTGCCCCTTTCTCATATTAAATACCTGTTACGGGCGCTGAAAGTAATCAGAATATTGAAAAGTAGGGTCATTTATCTGATATGACTGAATAAAAGGTAGATGATCTCACCGCAGGGGAATTCCATGAAATTCCCCCGACGGTGAGTCGATAGATGACGCTTGCACACTTCTAACTCACCCTTTGTCTCATAATTAATTTTTCCAAATTGAAGCCTTCTCGCAAGATGATCGCGATAGTGCATCTTCCAATTCTTATATCTTTTTAATTTTATGTAGGTATGTAAATCTGTATTTTAGCCACCTTTATAAAAAGCGGGTTGATTTGAAGGACTGTTTTATCATTAAAAATACTCATCCCGTACATCGTCAATTAGAATTCCATTGGACTACAGATCAAAATTAGTATCGTCGGTGAAACGTCACCAATCGGTGGTGTGTGTGGGAATCGATCCTGATGTGGATCGCATTCTGCAAATTCCCCGTTTCCGGGGACATGACCCCGTTGATGCGGTACTTGATTTCTCTCTCAAGCTTATTGAGCTGACTTCGCCGTTTTGTATGGGCTACAAACCCAATTTGGCCTTTTTTGAAGCACTGGGCTCAACCGGCTGGAAAGCGCTGGAGCAGATTATTCACGCCATTCCACAGGAGAAAATTATCATAGCCGACGCCAAACGAGGTGACATCGGTAATACAGCCCGCCACTACAAGAAAGCTTTTTTCGATCATTTAGAAGTGGATGCCATCACGCTCAATCCTCTCATGGGCTGGGAAACACTGGAACCATTTTTAGAGGATGAATCCAAGGCTGTTTATGCGTTGGCTTTGACATCGAATCCCGGGGCCGACGACCTTTTCAATAAAACACTTTCTGAGTCGGATGGTGGAAAAACAGTAGCACAGTTTATCGCTTCTGAACTCTCAAAGCTTCAGCAACAATCACACGGGCATCTTGGAATGGTGACAGGAGCAACACGGGCTGAACAGATTACTTCAGTTGTGCGTGAATTCACCGGAACGTCACTGCTGATTCCAGGAATCGGCGCCCAGGGCGGATCGGTGGAAGAGCTCAAAAGCGCGCTTGCAAAATCACAATGCCTGCCGATAATCAGCATAAGCAGAGGAATTAGCTATGCATCAACCGGCCAGGACTGGGAAAAACAGATTGTTGAAGCCGTAAAATCGTACACATCTCAAACCGAACCTCTTATTTATCATTATGTCGAAGCCTGAAGTGATCATCTACACCGACGGAGCCTGTAGCGGAAATCCGGGTCCCGGCGGATGGGGAGCACTCTTACAATACAATTCGAAAGAGAAAGAGATAAACGGAGGCGAGGCGCATACCACCAACAACCGGATGGAGATGCAGGCGATAATCGAGGCGATGAAATGTCTGAAACGTCCGTCTCTCGCTAAAATTCACAGCGACAGCGCCCTCATCGTAAACGCGTTTAATCAGGGCTGGATTGAAAACTGGAAGCGCCGTGGCTGGAAAAAAGCCAACAAGAAACCTGTTGAAAATCAGGATTTGTGGCAGGAGATGCTTAAAGCCATGGAACCTCATGCTGTTGAACTGATTAAAGTGAAAGGACACTCCACCGACGAACGCAACAATCGGGTTGACGCACTGGCAGTGGATGCAAGTAAAAAAATGCAGCAGCGTTAATGCGAAAAAACAAGAAACTCGTTTTTGTAAATCAACATTACTATCCCGACAACGCCGCAACGGCTCTGGCTTTAACTGATTTGGCCGAATGGCTGGCTGAACGGGATTATGAAGTCCGTGTGGTATGCAGCCAAAAATCATACGACGGAACTCAGGCTTTCTCAAAATACGAACAGCACAACGGCGTACATATCCATCGTGTTCCCACCTCAAATTTTGGCCGATCGGCACATTTGGGGAGATTTGTCGACTATGCCACCTTCTTTTTTCTGGCTTTTGTCCGTTTGCTCCAGCTGCGCTTTGATGTGCTTATAACCCTCACAACTCCACCTTTACTGGGATTTCTGCACACGCTGGTGAAACCGATAAAAGGGTGTAAAAGCATCAATTGGTTTATGGATCTCCATCCCGATGCGGAGATGGCGCACGATATGATTAATGAGCATAGTTTTGCCGCCAAAATCCTGCGCTCCCTTCATCACAGCTTTTGTTATCTGTTAGATGATGCCGTAGTGTTATCACAGAATATGCGTAACCGCTTAACAGAGCATGAACCTTTTCTTTCACCTACTATTCACCGAATCTGGACAGACGAGCGCGAAGTAAAACCGATGGGAAAACAGCGCGCGAAAAACGAGCTCATCCCCATGCTGAAAAATGATTTCATCATTCACTACTCAGGAAACATGGGAATTGCGCACGATTTTCTTACTATGCTTCAAGTCGCCCGCCGGCTGAAAGATAATCCTGGATTTCAGTTTGTATTTACCGGTGGGGGACCGCAAAGTGGAATTATATCTAATTATATGCATCAACATCAGCTTACAAATATTACGATGCTTCCCTATGTTGAGCGGAATGAACTTGCGCGTTCGCTTGCCAAAGCGGATGTCCATTGGGTATCGTTGCGTCCCGCCTTCGACGGAGTCGCCTTTCCAAGTAAAACCTACGGCTACATGGCATCGGCACGACCCATCATTTTCATAGGTTCTAAAAATTCAGATACAGCTCGCGATATTAAAGAAGCCGGCTGTGGCTGCCAGTTTGATATCGATGCTGTAGATGAGATTTATGATTATTTGCTGAGATTGCGCGATAAACCCCGGGAGTTGGAAATAATGGGTCATAAAGGATATGAATTCTTCCGAAAAAAAGCCGCTCGTGATGTGGTTTGCGCCCGCTGGCAAAAAACGATTGAACTTGTCTAACCCGGATTATTCACACAAGCAAATTTCGCAGCTTTTTCAGGACACTCAAACCTTGGTAAAAATTTATTTTAAGTATGATTAGCGATATCAAATACATAACTATCACCTTCTTGTTTTTCGTGAATAATTCGGGTTAATGAAACAAGGCAAGCCCGTCATATCTGTCGCCCAGCTCGGTGCCCGCATGCACTACGCTGTTCCAAGATTGCTTCAAAATCATGGAATGCTGAAAGAATTTTTTACCGATTTCTGGTATCCTGAGTGGCAAAAAAAGTGGCCGATGTTCTCAAAATTGATCCCTCGCCGATGGAGCGGTTTGCTTGAGACACGAAATCACACAGAATTGCATGATGCCGCGGTTGTTCACTTTCCACGACTGGCGTTTAGATACAATCGGGGACTGAGCGTTGCCGGGACAAGAGAAGAAAAAACCGAAGCTTTTTTAAAATTCGGACAGCTGTTTTGTGGCAAAGTGCTGGAGCAGGCGAGTCATCTTCCTGATATCGTATATGGATTTAACACGGCTTCGCTTGAGGTTTTCGAGTATTTCAATAGCCGTGGAATTAAAACTGTTTTAGAGCAGACACTCGTGCCAAGACATTCAGAAGAGCGTTTTTTGGCTGATGAATATGCTTCAAGAGGATTAACCTACGAGACAGGAAGTTTTCACGAGGCCTATATCAGACGTGAAGAAGCGGAGTGGGAAATTGCCGATCATATCGTCTGCGCATCCGAATTTGTGAAGAAAGAGCTGGTGCGATTTGGTGTGGAAAAAGAGAAAATTAACGTCATTCCCTACGGTTTTTCAACATCCGGAAATGTGGATGTCCCGCCAATAAAAAATGATGACGAAACCCGGCCACTGAAACTCCTTTTTGTGGGGAATGGCGGCTACAGGAAAGGAATTCCATATTTAATTGAAGCCTGTAAAAAAACATCTGCCGCTAACGTGCAATGTACTATTGTGGGAGCGATGGAAGATTCGTTGATAGCAGAAACGAAGAGATTAAGCCACGTTAACATGCTTGGTTCAGTGAATCGGGATGAGGTGGAATCATTGTACCGCGAACACGATCTGTTCGTATTTCCAAGTTTGTGCGAAGGTTCAGCCACAGTTATTTATGAAGCGATGGCCTACGGTTTAGCCATTGTCTGTACGCCTAACTCGGGTTCAGTTATTCAGGATGGAAAAGAGGGCAGATTAATTCCTACAAAAAACTCTAACGCCATAGCAAACGCTGTTAATGACTATGTAAATAATCCGGGATTATTGTCTGAGCATCAACAAAACGCGTTGGAAACGAGCAGTAACTATTCAGTGGAAAAATATGGTGAGCGATTGGTTTCTTTCCTGAAATCGATCTGAGAGCACTATAATCGGGCAAAAAAAAGAGAGTGCAGCCTGTCAGACGGCACTCTCTGTGGAGGATTAATGATTGAGAGACACATGTTACTGTGTATGGAGATATACTACAATAACATGATATTGTTCTCCAACGTTTCCAATTTTCTTCTATTATCTTCGAGACAAAAAAATATATTTGGGAAAAAATGTGTCAGCATAGCTTGGACAGGAGAATCTTTTAAACTTCAGTAATTTCGTTCTATATGCTTTTTAATTGTTAAATAATTTTTGAAGTTATTGAGCTTTTTGCACCATTGAAAAACACATCTTTGAAAGTGTATGCGAAACAAAAAACAGCTCAACGGAAAGCTTATAGGAACGCCATTATAGAAAACTATAAACGTGAATTTACTTTTGATATTCGCCATGTGTTTATGCTCAGTTAAGAGCATTATGTATTAAAAAACACATCGTACAGAACTCAAAACGCACTCCGTAGGTGCGCCATATCCGGCAGAGATTGGCCTCAGAAAGATTAAGACTTCTCTTACATGCACCTTTCTGAAAGTTTATAAACTATTAGTTATCACACAGAGTCAATAAATTACAGCAGCCAGCCAAACTCACGTCGAAGTGGATGTTCCGTTCTTATCTCTTTGAAACGCTGTGGACGATGTTCAGCAGAAACATCTTTTAATTCTTTCTGATAGGATAGCAATCCGTGATTATTCAAAATTTCTTCGGGACTCTTGTTTTTTAAATCATCGGTAAGAGAGGATGTTTTTTTGTCGGAAATACTGAATTCATGTTCCACAATTTCATCTGCTAAATTAAAATGTTTATGGCAGGCAGAAACACACATTTTGGTGGCGTTGAGTTTCGACTCAATTGAATATCCGGCAATATGCGGTGTGGCAAGAAAAGTAGTTTGCAGAAGGGATTCGCTTAAATTGGGTTCATTTTTCCAACAATCTATTATCGCTTCGGTTTGATTTTGAAAAATTTCTGTGGCGAGTGCTTCATCATCAATTATTCCGCCACGCGCGGCATTGATCCACAGTTTTACATTTTTATGATGTTGGATCAGGTCTTCTGAGATCCAGTTCTGAGTGGGGAAATCTGATTCTTTACTATTAGTAAGAGGTGTGTGAAGCGAGAGGACGTCGCTGGAAAAAAGCTCGCTTTCTGTGCATCCAATGAAATTATCTTCAGGATTATTTCTGCGTATTGGGTCGTAGCACATCATTTTAAAACCGGCTTCGCGGCACAAGTGATCAACCTTTGAGCCAACGTGACCAATTCCGGCAACCCCGATGGTGAGCGAATTTGGCTGAATATTTCGTGCATTACACCAGTGCAGAAGCGAAGTGAGCGTGTATTCAGCCACAGCTTTCGAGTTGCATCCTTTAGCATCAGAAAAGGTGATTCCGCGATTAGAAAGCAGTTTTTTTCCCACATGGTCGCTTCCTGAAGTAGCCGTTCCGATATATTTCAGTCGATCGCCCAGCGCTTTGAGTAATTCCTCATCTACTGAAGTGACTGTGCGAATAAGCAACGCATCAACAGAATGGTGGAAATCAGATGGATTCCAGCTATGCGGATCGTATAGATGGAGCTGAATGCCGGGTTGATGTTCGAGCTGCTCAATCTTAAAAATATGTTGATCGGCGGCTATAGAAATTTTGGGGGATTTCATCTTCGGGTAAACCGTACGTTTTATCCACGTTTTCGGTGACGCAGAGAAACTGGCGGGTCTATCACCTCTTTCATCACAATAGCTTTTTGAAATGATTCTGGATCGGTAAATAATCCATTAACAGGTGATTTTCCAATTGTTTCTTCAACTTCAATCACTGTTGGTATTTCATTGGATGAAAGCGCCCCGAACCCGTGATTGCTATCAAATAATTCAGCATCTGCCTCTTCCTTAAAATAGTTGTGCCCACCCGGTTTTGTCGCGCTCATAAACTCTTTTTGCCGGCTGAACTCATCTTCATAGCGTGTTTTGGAGTGATCGAACTGAACAGCGTCACGTCTGTGAGATGGGGCGTCGAGATCGACTTCATCAAGTGGTTTTTGAACTTTTCTGCCTAAAATGTGAGCGGTCTCAGAATCTGCTTTTTCTTGATTTGCTGGCTGTGAAGATGATGTTTTTCTACCGGGTGTAAATCCCTGATCTGAAAAAAGAGATTGTAAAACGTCATTAAGTTTTTCAGGCTGAGTTGGGGCGGGCAGATCAGGATTAGCAACTTCTTCGTGTTCTTGGCCTTTCTTTTTATTTTGCGTAAAACTCTTAATAAACTGATAGATAATAAAAGCAGGAATCAGAATTTCGAAAATATCGCCAAGACCCATAAGAAAAGAGTTTTTGTTTTGTGTAGATTTAAGGTTTACCAGAAATCAAATAGTTGGCTTTAGCTAAACCGGTATATATCAATAGATCTGTATCGATCGTAGAAGATTATGAAAAAAATCCTCGTTATAAAACGCTCACAGATCAATTAAGTTACAATATTAAAAAACGGAGAACAACGTGAAGAGATCCTACAACATCGTAGAGTTAATCAGAAAAAAAAGAGATGGAAAAGCATTAACGGCTGAAGAGATTCATCATTTAATTACCTCGTACACCAAAGATGAGCTGCCTGATTATCAAATGAGTGCTTTTTTGATGGCTTCCTTTCTCAACGGCCTTAATGATGAGGAATCAGCCGCTTTTACCAAAGAGATGCTGCATTCAGGTCAGGTTCTCGATCTCTCCGAAATTCCGGGTGTTAAGGTTGATAAACATTCTACGGGCGGCGTGGGTGATAAAGTTTCTGTGCTTCTCGCTCCCATTGTTGCGGCGGCGGGCGTTCCCGTTCCTATGATTTCAGGACGTGGTTTAGGCCACACGGGCGGAACACTCGACAAACTTGAATCAATTACCGGATTTAACGTAAATCTAAACCTCGAACAATATCGCGACGTGCTGGCCAGGCACAATATGGTGCTGATAGGTCAAACCGAAGACATCGCTCCGGCCGACAAGCGTATGTACGCCCTGCGCGATGTGACAGCCACGGTTGAATGTATTCCATTGATTGCCGGAAGCATTATGAGTAAAAAACTCGCTGAGGGAATTGACGCTCTTGTGCTCGATGTGAAATTTGGCGACGGAGCCTTCATGAAAACCATTGAAGATGCCCGAAAACTGGCTGAAAAACTTGTTTCTATCGGATTGGAGTTCAAAAAAGACACCATTGCCTATCTCACCAACATGGAACAGCCTTTAGGAAACGCTATCGGAAACTGGCTCGAAATCAAAGAAAGTATTGACGGATTGAGCGGAAACGGACCTGATGATTTAATGGAAGTCACTTATCTGCTCTCCGGAACGATGATCTATCAGGGTAAAAAAGCAGATTCTATTGAAGAGGGAATTGCCGTGGCCAAAGAGATGGTCAGCTCAGGAAAAGCGCTCAAAAAATTGCGCGATATTGTGGAAGAGCAAGACGGAGATGTAAATCTGATCGATCACCCTGAAACCTATCCCAAAGCATCAGTCACAAAAGACTTAAGAGCTAATATGGACGGATGTGTCACAAAATTAGACGCATTTGCCTGTGGACTCGCATCACTTGAAACCGGAGCAGGACGACGAACTAAAGAAGACGAAATCGATCCGACTACTGGAATTTATCTTCATAAAAAAGTGGGTGACGATGTGAAAAAAGGCGATGTTCTTGCCACGCTGTACGCCGGGTCGGAAGAGCAGATGAGTCAGGCTGTAGAATTACTCGAAAAAGCGTTCACATTTTCAGAAACATCAGTGAAGGCGGAGAAAATGGTACATGCCCGAATTGATAAAGATGGATTTCACGAGGAAAAATAGTGGGTGGATTCAGCATCTGAGTTAACTTTTTGAAGCGGGGTAGATCTTTATTGAGAATGTTTTCCCCGCTCAGAGTTTCAAATTCACGTAATTTGGAACAATTCTCAGAACATCCTTAACAAAATGAATTTATATTCGTAGTTGAATGTAAACAGAATTTGATGCACTATTGAGCATAGAGACAGTATCAACCTATAAAACAAGGAACTAAGTATTATGTGGAAACGATTTGTACGAGCCATTAAGTCGATGTTTGGCGGCGTGGTTAACAGCATGGAAGATCCCAAGTTAATTCTGGAACAGAACATCCGTGAGCTGAATGATCAGGTTCCGAAGATGAATGAAAATATCGCCACGGTGAAAGCCAATGTGATGATGCTTCAGAAAGATCAAAATAAATATGAAAAGCAGATTTCAGAGCTCACTAACAAGATTAAATCTGCGCTGCAGGCCAACAGGGAAGATATTGCCGAAAATTACGCCATGCAGTTGCAAAAATCGAAAGAGCAGCTTGAGCATGTGAAGGAGCAATTGGTTTATGCCGAGCGTGGATATGAGAAAGCGCTACAGGTGAAAAAGAATTTCATGCGCGAAAAGGACAAAAAAATTCGTGAAGCACGCGAAGCACTCCGTGCACACGAACGCGCTCAGTGGCAGTCAAAAATTGCTGATACACTCGAACAGTTTGAAGTGGGTGGACTCGATCAAACGCACGACGAGATGATCAACCGCTTAAATCAGAATTCTGCCAAAAATGAGGCTCGTATTGAGATGGCACTCGATTCCATGGACACCGACGCTATGCAGATTGAAATGGATGCAGAGAAAATTCGCGCTAAAGAGTTGTTAAGTCAGTTTAAGCTCGAGATGGACGGCGGAGCGGGAACTCCTCAGCAGACATCAGAAAGTGAAGAAGAATCCGCTGAATCATCATCGGCCGGAAAAACACTTGGTAAGCAGAAAACGTCGTCGTAATTAGAAACCACCATGCGGGACGGCAGAGCCGGTCCCTTGAGAGCGTGGTTGGTGCGGGATGCCATTTGTCGGTTCTTTCACTAAACTCGATGGACGGTCTCTGCCGTCCCGCAGGAAGGAAAAAAAGCCGAAAATAACCTGAATTTACAGACAAATTACACATAGATACAGACGCTAAATGGACGAACAGGAATACAACCGAATTAAGGACGAGTACAAGGAGCACTTTCGCAAAATGCGTGATTTGAAGAAACGTGTTGGTGAAGTTGAGCGAAAAAAACACCTCGGAGAAGCTCTGCAATCGTTGGACACTTCGGCTATGATGGATTCGTTCAGCCATTTGGTTGATCAGGTGAAGGAAAGAGCGGCGGTCTCACAGGCAAAAATTGAGCTGATGCTCGAGCAGGATGACGCTAATAATGATTACAGAAATGAGGATGAACTTCGTAAAGAGGAAGCCCGAAAGCTGATTCACGATCTGAAACAGGCAACCAGTCATCCTCAGGAAAAATCACAGAAACCAGAACAGACAGCTGAAGAAAGTAACGATGATGAAAAGACTGAACGGGATTCATCCGAATCAGCATCATCAGAAATAAAGAAAACAATAGGCCCGAGGAAGTAAGCGGAAATGTCAGACGGAAAACCCATTAATTATACGCGCGAAGCATTTTTTCATCCGGTAAACCTGGGACTGTTGTTTGGTGCTACCCTTACAGCCTTTTTTCTGTCAGATACGGCTTTCAGTTCATTTATACTGTCTTCGTCATTTGGACTGGAATTGCTCTTTTTGGGATCAATACCGCGCTTAAACACTTTTCGAAAATTTATTAACGCTAAAAAGGCAAGTGAAGTTGAATCGTCAGCTTTGATTAAATCGGTTTTTAATGTGCTTACAGAATCGAATAAAAAACGATTTTTAGTACTCAAGCATCTCAGCCTGAAGATCAAAGAAAATTTTGAGACGCTTCCCTACACATCGCAGGGATTATTAGAAAATATTGAGCGTAAAATTGATAATCTGCTGAATAATTTTATCAATCTTCTTGAGCTGAATCAGCGGTATGAGGAATACATTCGCACCTCGAATCATGATCGTTTGAAACAGGAGATTGAAGAAGAGCAGGCCGAGATGGAAGAGATTTCATCAGAGAAATTACGAGAGGGAAAACAGCGAAGAATTTCAATTCTGAAAAAACGGTTCGACCGCCTTCAGGCAGCGGATGAACGTATGAAAATCACCGAAACTGAGCTTGAAACGATGGAAGATGCCGTGCGCTACATCTACGAACAGTCGATGACGATGAACAACCCTGAAGAAGTTGGCATGCAGCTCGACAATCTGCTGATGGATGTAGATGAAACTTCTACACTAATCGACGATTTGGATTCACCTTACAGTTCTGATTTTGGTATATTTGAGAAAAGCGATGATCTTATATCGGGAGAAGAATTCGATTCTGACTCCGATTCACCGCAGCAACAAAAAGCCAGAACCAGATCCTAATATCTATGAGCAAGCATTCATATTCACTCCTCACCCTCGAGGTTGATGATAACGGAATCGCCACAGTCACCATCAATCGCCCCGACAAGCTCAATGCACTTAATAATGATGTATTAAACGAGCTCGAAGAAGTATTTTACGAAGCCAACGAGCGAGAAGATGTGCGCGGTGTGTTACTCACCGGTGCCGGTGAAAAAGCATTTGTGGCCGGTGCTGATATTAAAGAGCTGCAGGATTTGAATGAAATGCGCGGAACTGTAGCCTCTGAGCGGGGACAGGAAGTGTTTCAGCAGATTGAAGATCTCTCAAAGCCGGTAATAGCGGTAATTCAAGGATATACACTGGGCGGCGGATGTGAATTAGCATTAGCCTGTCACCTGCGCGTGGCAAGCGATAAAGCGGTTTTCGGACTCCCTGAAGTTGGATTGGGCCTACTTCCCGGTTATGGCGGAACGCAACGTCTTCCCCGATTAATCGGCCGCGGACGGGCATTAGAGATTATTCTCACAGGAAATCATATCAAAGCCGATTTGGCACTGGCGTTTGGCCTTGTAAACCGAATGGTAAAATCAGAAGAGCTTGAGAAAGAAGCTCGTGACCTGATTTCCACAATTGTTGCCAAAGGGCCGGTTGCTGTAGAAATGGCAATTAAAGCAGTAAAAGCGAGTGATTTAAATCCCGAAGAAGGATTCCGCGCAGAAGCCGAACTGTTTGGTAAACTGTGTTCCACCGAGGATTTCATGGAAGGAACTACCGCATTTTTGGAGAAACGATCTCCCTCATTTAAGGGTAAATAGTTTTTGGATACAGAAAATCACAGGCGTAAAACGAGTTGGGGCTGCTCATGGTAAGTGAGTGGTTACTTATTGGGCTGACGATCATTTTAAGCGGATTTTTCTCCGGTTCTGAAATCGGTTTTGTTTCAGCCAGCCGACTCAGATTGGAATTACGTTCGCGAAAGGCTGATCTGCCGGGACGATATTTAGGTGGATTTCTTCAGAATCCCGAGAAATTTTTGATCACCACATTGGTCGGGAATAATATAGTTAACGTGCTATACGCCACCCTGATGGCCGTATTTCTTGCCGATCCTGTCACCACTATTTTTCAGAATATTACCGGTAATGTCCCCGGCGAAGCCATTGTGTTGATTATTCAAACAACGATTGCCTCGCTTATAATTATGTTTTTCGGAGAGATATTACCCAAAGCTATCTTTCGTACGCACGCCGATGCTATTTCAGCCTTCATCGCCTTTCCAATGCAGATTGCCAACTGGCTGTTTCGTCCGTTAATTGTGATTTCAAATATTAGTTCGAGGCTTTTGCTTCGTTTGTTGCGCGTAGAAGAAGGTTCGGATCAGCATCTGTTCGGGCGACAGGATATTGAGCAAATTATCAAAGAGATTCACGATACTGAAAGTGGAACGGATATCGACAGAGATGACACGGAATTACTTTCAAACGTGCTGGAGCTTTCGACTAAGCGGGTGAAAGATTCTATGGTACCACGGACCGAGATTGTGGCGGTGGAAAAGAACACGGATCTGGAAGATATTCACAAAATATTTGTGTCCAGCGGCTACTCTAAACTTCCCGTCTATGACGAAACGATCGACAACATTATCGGTGTGATTTTCGCTTACGATCTGTTCAAGCGACCCGAAAATCTCGATGAAATAATTCGTCCAGTTAAGATGATTCCTTTTACCAAGCGATCAAAAGATCTGATGGCTGATTTTCGTCTTTCGCACATCTCTGTGGCCATTGTGCTCGATGAATACGGCGGAACGTCAGGTCTCGTTACTATTGAGGATTTAATTGAGGAAGTAGTCGGCGATATCGAAGATGAGTATGATGTGAGCGAGGAGATCATGAAAAAGCTCAACGAAAACACATTTGTGCTTAGCGGAAGCGTAGAGTTAGAAGATCTCAGTGAATCCTATCCTGAAATCGGTATCCCATTTGATGACTCGAATTTTGAAACCATTGCCGGATTTATCATCCATTACATCGGACGTATTCCACGGGTAAATGAAGAACTGGTGATTCAGCACTACAAATTTATCATCAGCAAAGCCTCTCCATCACGTATAGAAACGGTGAAACTGATTTTGTTAGATGCTGGTAATTAGCAGGTAGTCGGGAGTTTTTCCACAATAACACCCGACTAACTACTCTTGGCTAACCAGTTCAAACCCCGCGCTTGCGGTGTCGCTGTAACCTCCGAGTAAAAAAGCGTTGAGCTTATATTCGCCCGGTTTAAAATTATTTATAAAATTCTCATCTAAAAAATCGAGGGAGAAGGAGAAAGAGTTCGTCTCATTTCCAGGAATAATCAACTCTGAGAAAACCAAAGTACACGAAAAATTTGAGAGGGAATCTTTGTTCCAATATATCGTGATTAGTTGGGAGTATTTGCCCAGTAGTTTTTTCAAATAACTCCTGACTCTCCGCTAACACCTCACAAGTCCATCCCAAAACATTTGTACATTTATCACGTAGAGCAACACCGTTAACTAAGAGATTCAGAATCAACTATGTCGAATTATATGTATCAGCGATATCCGGAGTGGGCACAGGAATTGGCGGAAAAATACTTCAGTAAAACAATCAACCAATTTATTCTGCACGGGAATGTGCACGATATGATTCATGTGAATGCGGTTGAAGATGAAGTTGAAGAGGATTTTTTGCGTTTACGTCCATTTCTCTCCGATGAGCTGTTCGGAGCCAGAGAGTTGGTTTTATTTTATGATCGTTCGGGCGGAATTCAGTTTCGGGACAAGGAGACGCAGCAGGATTTCAGCCGTGCAGTGAGTGGATACGATTCGTACGCGGGAACTGATTTTGCACGAAAAATGCCCAAAGATCCTGTTCGCGTGTTCAGTCTGCTGGAAAATTATTTTCGCCTGCGTTTGGGAGATGGAAAGAGCATCGCCTGTATCATCGATTATAGTGAAACTATTGTGCCGATGAACGAAGGTGGAGCGGCCAGCTCAGAGGACAGAAACGCGCTTGTTTATCTCCAAAAGTGGGCGCACGACCCGCTTTTTCTCCAGTCAGACTTCACGCTGGTGCTCTTGACTGAAAACCTGAAAGATCTGAATAAAAGTCTTGTTCAAAGTCCGTACAACGCCGAGATTGGCATTACGTTGCCGGGACAGGCCATGCGTGAGCGCTATATTCGTCACTTCTTCAACGAAAAAGAGAAAGAGCAGGTTACCGAACTCAGCTACGAAGTACTGGCGCAGCAAACCGCGGGTTTATCGTTTGTGAATGTTCAATCACTGCTTTCCGGTGCGTATGAAAACGAGCAAAAAATTGATTACGGTCATCTCAGCCGACAGAAAAAAGAGTTAATTGAGGCTGAAGCGTATGGATTGCTCGAATTTGTGGAAACTACGTATTCACTCGATTCGGTAGCGGGACATAAAAAAGTAAAGGAACATCTGCGCGAAGCGGCAACAGCACTCAAGCACGGCCGCCCCGATGTGTTGCCAATGGGATATTTGGTATGCGGCCCGGTGGGAACGGGAAAAACGTTTATGGTTACTTGCTTTGCCTCAGAAGTGGGCGTTCCGATGGTGAAACTGAAGAACTTCAGAAGTCAATGGCAGGGCGTGACCGAAAGTAACCTGGAGAAAATCTTGGCACTGCTTGAGGCGATGGCGCCCGTGGCGGTGATGATTGATGAGGCCGACGCTTATCTGGGAGATCGCAGCAGCAGCGGTGATTCAGGCGTATCGAGTCGTGTGTTTGCGCAGATCGCTCAGTTTATGAGTAACACAGAGCACCGCGGACGCATTTTATGGTTCCTGATGACAGCCCGCCCCGATTTAATGCCGATCGATTTAAAACGACAAGGCCGCGCGGAAGAGCATTTGGCACTGTTCTATCCCGATACAGAAGAAGAACGCGTGGAACTGTTTGAGGCGATGAAAAAGAAAACGGGATTGAAAACAGACACCGAAGAAGTCCCCGAAAGCATACGTAAAGGAGATTATCAATTTACGGGAGCGGATATGGAGGCAGCGCTGACGCGCGCAAAATTCAAAGCCGCCACTCAGAGTAAAGAGAGTATTGATTTTGAACTGCTGGAAGAAGTATTTGCCGATTTTATCCCCCCAAATTATCCCGAAGAGATTGAGCTTCAGATATTAACTGCCGTTCAGGAATGTACCAGCCGCAGACTGCTACCCGAAAAATATCAGCAGATGGACCGCGCAGATGTAACATCGAGGATTGAAGCTCTCAGGATGGGTTAATTGTTAGAGAGTTGTTGGTTTTGAGAAAAACTAACAACTCCCTTCAATAACCAACTACTCAAAACTTCATCCCAAATCCGATCGAATACTCGTAATCAGCAATCTGCTTAAAACCCATCTTCTCATAAAACCGAACGGCTCCGAGATTTTTTTTGCCGACTTCGAGATGGAGTCCGCTTACGCCTAATTCCTTCAACCGGTCGATAAATACCTCCGTCATCTTCCGGCCAAATCCGCCGCCCTGACCTTCTGGTAAAATATCGATATGAAGATGCGCTGGATAGGGTTTGAATGCTTCTTTCAGCTTGTAGCCTTCATGAATTCTGCGGATGATCAACGCGTCTTTTTTGTCACTGTTTGTGTTATTCTTAACAGGCATTGGGTAACGTTTTCTCAATTTCGGAAGCCAGATGTTCTCACACCATGTCTCAAAAGCCTGTGAATCCTGCGTTCCGATGATATATCCAACAGGTATGTGGTTTTTAGTAAGGGTAAAACACACTTCAGGATCAAAATGCACGTAAGGGGCCATGTAAAACTGACCAAGAAGCCAGGTATCATTGAATTGGTCAACAGCTGATTTGCCGCTGTCGCCTGTGCCGAGGCAAATGTCGTATAGATGTGGAATATCGGAGGGATGAAATGGACGGATGGTGAAATCGGGGGCGGAGGCTTGGTTTGATGTTTTCATAGTAAAAAATGTGGTGATGAGATATGGATGTATCTATGAATGTAATGGAAAAGCGTGCAACTGTACACCAAGGGATTCATGAATGAAAGATTCTCAGCCGGTCAGGTCGGGCTTGCGAAGAAATTTGAATCATCCCTTAGTAGAGAATTTAAAAACATCGTTATTTCGGTTTGTTGAGTGTTTTTGCAGAAGAGAAAAAGAATTCAATAAATAAATTGGATAAATAGGTATAGATATCATAATTTGAATTAAACGCAATTTCACAATAAGAAATATGATCTCACATTTTGGCTATATCCTTCTGTTCTTAGTTGTAGGTTCTGTTTTTGTAGGAGTAGCTTTTTTTGTTGCAAAACTGATACGCCCCGACAGACCTGACAAAATAAAACTGATGACATACGAATGTGGTGAAGTGCCGATTGGTACAGCCAAGATTCAGTTTAATAACCGGTTTTACGTAATTGGATTAATGTTTTTGATTTTTGAAGTAGAGATTTTATTGCTCTTTCCCTGGGCTGTTGTTTTTAAAGACATTGGGATGCTTGCATTTCTGGCAATGCTTGTATTTGTGTTTATAATCTTCATCGGCTTTATATATGAACTCGGAAAAGGACAGCTCAAGTGGGATATCCCGGTACCCGTAGTACCAAAGTATGTAGAAGGTATTGGTGTAGTTGAGGATTATACACCGGAAGAAAAAAGTGAAGTTGAACCGGCCATACCCACATCATAAAAATTCAATATATCAGCAGAAAGGCTCTTTATGGGAATACTGGATAAAAAATATCATGACAGTAATATTATAATAGTCGGGCTTGAAAGTGCTCTTAACTGGGCACGGAAAAATTCGCTGTGGTATGAACAATTTGGTCTTGCGTGCTGTGCTATAGAGATGATGGCAACAGCGGCATCCCGATACGATTTTGATAGGTTTGGTATAATTCCACGCTCATCTCCCCGACAGGCTGATGTTATGATTGTGGCAGGAACCGTAACGCTTAAAATGGCCTCCAGAATTCAACGATTGTATGAACAGATGTCGGAACCCCGCTATGTAATTAGTATGGGTTCATGTTCAAACTGCGGAGGTCCGTATTGGGAACATGGCTACCATGTGTTGAAAGGGGTGGATAAAGTAATTCCGGTTGATGTCTATGTTCCCGGTTGTCCGCCACGACCCGAAGCGCTGCTTGAAGGTTTTATCACACTTCAGGAGAAAATTACGGGTGAGACCATTATTGCGGATAAAAAAGAAGTCACCAAAAAAACTGAGACGGCGTGAGTAAAATGAAAACTGCAGATGAAATTACAGCGCTTCTGAAAAATGAATTTGGTGAAGACAAATTTGATATGAATTCAGGTGATATAGGATCGCCGTGGATTACAGTAGAAACAACAATTATTAAAGAGGTATCAAAATTCCTGAGAGATGATAGTTCATTATTGTTCAACACGTTAATGTGTTTGAGCGGTGTGCACTATTCTAAAGAGGAGGAATTGGGAGTAACCTATCACTTGCATTCGACACAGTTAGGACACACAATTGCATTAAAAGTTCGTGTGCCTGAAGAAAATCCACATGTTCCATCAGTAGAAGCAATTTGGAAAACAGCCAACTGGCACGAACGAGAAGCCTGGGATATGGTAGGTCTGAAATTTGATAATCATCCAAATCATAAACGAATTCTTTGCCCTGATGACTGGGAGGGACATCCGTTGAGAAAAGATTATGTGCAACAGGAATTTTATCAGGGGATACCAACTGGCGAATAAATTTTGCAGGCATTAAAAACTATGGAACAGAGTGTAACCGATATCAATAAGCGCGAGATGGTCATAAATATGGGGCCACAGCATCCATCAACACATGGTGTGTTGCGCCTCGAGCTGGTTGTGGAAGGGGAAATTGTAAATAAGGTGACGCCAAATATCGGTTATCTGCACCGTTGTTTTGAAAAGTACGCAGAAAAGGTCGGTGATTACTCAAAAGTAATTCCATATACCGACCGAATGGACTATGTGTCAGCAATGAACCAGGAACATGGGTATGTGATTGCCATTGAGCGCATGCTCGAAATTGAAGTACCTGAGAGAGTAGAATACATACGTGTTTTAGTTGCGGAACTTCAGCGCATAGCAAGTCACCTGTTAGGAATTGGCGCATTTGGTCTCGACCTGGGGGCTTTCTCACCCTTTCTTTATTGCTTCATAGAGCGAGAAAAAATTCTTGATATCTTTGAAAAATCGAGTGGAGCCCGGTTATTATACAACTACATGGCACCCGGTGGATTGATGCGGGATGTAGATAAAGATTTTAAATCGGATATCGCAGAATTTGTAAAAACGTTCAGGCCAAAAATCAAAGAACTGAACGATTTGCTTTCGTACAATAAAATTTTCGTACAAAGAACGGCCAATGTCGGAGTACTTCCGGTAAAAGTGGCGCTGAATTATGGAGCATCAGGCCCGGTATTGAGAGGCTCGGGAATGGAGTGGGATCTGCGGAAAAATGATCCATACTCAATTTATGATCGTTTTGATTTTGAGATACCTACGGGAAAAGGCGAAATGGGAACAATCGGCGATAGCTGGGACCGCTACATTGTGCGTGTACGGGAGATGGAACAGAGTTTACGCATTATTGAACAAGCACTCGATGGTATGCCTGATGAAGGAGATGTTTTTGAGGGGATTCCCAAAAGAGTAAGGCCCAAGGCCGGCGAAATTTATGCAAGAACAGAATCTCCCCGTGGCGAACTCGGCTATTATATCATTAGTGATAAATCGGGTAGCCCATTTCGTGTAAAAGTTCGGGCACCAAGTTTTGTTCATTTAAGTATGCTTCCATCCATTTCAAGAGGAGCAATGATTGCTGATTTAGTAGCAATTGTGGGAAGTATAGATATTGTATTAGGAGAAGTTGACAGGTAAACATTATGAAGACAGGTATGAAGGGCATGATGTATATACGAGCACATATTAGAGTTTTACATCTAAATATATAGGATATGGCGGAATTCTTAGGAAATACAATGACAACACTGTTTCATGTTACGTTGCCGCTGACAATTATTCTGCTTTTTGCCCTTATTGCTATTTGGGGAGAGAGAAAAATTGCGGGATTTATTCAGGATCGACTTGGCCCGCATCGGGTAGGTGGTTGGCATGGTTGGGCTCAATCCATTGCTGATCTATTAAAGTTGCTCCAGAAAGAGGATATCATACCCACAGATGCAAACCGGTTTCTTTTTAAATTTGCACCGTTTATGATGTTTACGGCTTCGTTTGCAGCTTTTGCCGTTATCCCTTTTAGCAGTGCCTACATCGGTAGTATGATCAATATTGGTGTGTTTTATCTGCTGGCTGTGACGTCCATTTTAACATTAAGTGTGATTATGGCCGGATGGGCATCGAATAACAAATGGTCGCTTTTGGGCGGGATGAGAAGTGCCGCGCAAATGGTAAGCTATGAAGTACCGACCATTGCCACGGTTTTAACGGTTATCGTTGTTTCCGGTTCACTGAATTTAATGACGGTTACTGAGCTTCAATCAGGTAATGATATTCTGGGTTTTCTGCCAAATTGGTTCATTTTCCAAAATCCCTTTCTGATTGTTGCATTCATCATCTTTTTCATCTCAATTCTGGCAGAGGCACACCGGGTACCGTTCGATTTACCTGAGTCGGAATCAGAACTTGTGGCCGGGTATCAAACTGAGTATTCAGGCATGCGCTGGGCTATGTTTATGCTCTCAGAATATGCAGATATGTTACTTCTCTCATTGTTAGGAGCAACGCTTTTCTTCGGAGGCTGGAACAGTCCGTTTGGAGAATTTATGTCAGGTCCGACATGGGGATTTTTCTGGTTCATGCTTAAAGGATTATTGCTGGTATTTGTGATGATGTGGATTCGCTGGACTTTGCCAAGATATCGGGTTGATCAATTAATGCACATTTGCTGGAGTGTACTTATTCCACTGTCATTTATAAACCTGGTGCTTGTAGCTTTTTGGGAAATTATATTTTAATCAATGTGAAACAGGAAAATGGAAAACGTGATTAAAGAAGGCTGGTCAACATTTAAATCTATCTTTACCGGTATGGGGGTAACCATAAGGCATTTCTTTGGCCCGTCTGTTACAGAGCTATATCCTGAAGAGAAAATTGAGCTGCCAAAAGCCGCACGCGCAAAATTATTTGTAAACATTGATGACTGTATTGGCTGTAATCTGTGTGCCAGAGCCTGTCCTGTAAATTGTATTGATATAGATACGGTGATGGCTACTTCCGATGTGGATCTGGGAAAAACATCCACCGGAAATCCGAAACGGTTTTGGCTCGCCACATTCGATATAGACATGGCCAAATGTATGTATTGTGATCTGTGTGTCCACCCATGTCCTACTAACTGTATTTTCATGGTTCCTGAATATGAGTATTCAGAGTACGACCGCTCGAACCTGGTCTATCATTTCAGCAACTTAAAGCCGGAAAAAGTAGCTGAAGTCAAGGAGAAAGCCGAGAAGGAAGCGGAAGAAAAGAAAAGACAAAAGCAGGAAGCAATGAGAAAAAAAGCTGAAGCGAAGAAAAAGAAAGAAGAGCAGGCAAAAAAAGAATCTGGCGAAAAAAGTGATGATAAACAGGATGAGAAGACCTCTCCAAAATCTAAAAAAGAGGATTAGCCCTATATGGAACTCGTAGCCATTCTATTTTATCTGTTTGCGTTTATTACTGTGGGAACTGCGGCTGTTATGGTATTCTCGAAAAATATTGTGTATTCGGCTTATGCATTAATGTTCTCTCTGATGGGCGTTGCGGCACTTTATGTTTTGTTGTACGCCGATTTTCTGGCAGCCACACAACTACTGGTGTATGTGGGAGGAATATTGATATTAATTCTTTTTGGAGTGATGCTTACCAATCAGGGTTATTCAGTGGATTTTAAAACCATAACGGTAAACCTGATTCCCGCTTCTCTGCTCTCAGGAGCAGCGGCGTTACTTTTGATTTTCGCATTTACGAAGGCAGAATGGACTCTGTCAATACCGGTTGAACGGGATGAGACCGTTTATGACCTTGGTGTGATGTTGATGAGTGATTATCTGCTAACCTTTATTGTGGTTGGTGTGCTGCTTCTCATCGCTATCATCGGATCTATACTCATGGCAACGAGGCTAACAACTCAAACTAATAAAGCAGACTAATCATGGATTTTTCAATAATAGAATGGCTCGCAAATCCCGGACTGGTTCATTTTCTGATAGTTGGCGCCCTGCTGTTTTCTCTGGGTTTAATGGCCGTGCTATCGAAGCGAAATGTCATTATGGTATTGATGGGTATCGAATTAATCCTGAATTCAGCCAATATCAATTTTATAGCATTTAGCCGGTTTACAGAGCTGTCACTCGACGGCCAGATGATTGCGCTTTTTGTCATCATTATAGCAGCAGCTGAGGCCGCCGTTGCTCTTGCTATTGTATTGAACGTTTACAGTAGGTTCAATACAATTAATCTTGATGAAATTAGCACAATGAAAGGGTAATAATGAAAGAAATGAACAATTCACGATAGCGTATATCTCATGTTTATACAACTTCCTTTACTGATTCTTTTATTACCATTACTGGGATTTATTCTGCTGATATTCTTCGGAAAAAAACTTCCCCGAAATGGTGACTGGCTGGGTTCCGGGCTGATTTCCCTGGCTTTTGTGTTATCACTTATCCTTTTGATTACGAAAATAAATTACCATGCATCAGAGGTGTTTTCAAGCTCTCTGACCTGGGTTCAGTTGGGTTCTCTGAAATTCGAGTTCGGTCTTTTGATTGATAATCTCTCGATTATAATGCTGGTGGTTGTAACGCTTATAAGTACGCTGGTGCATCTCTTCTCGATGGGATACATGAAGGGGGATGTTCGCTATTCGAGGTACTACGCCTATTTGGGACTGTTTTCCTTCTCAATGCTGGGTATCGTAATCACCGATAACCTGCTGTTGATGTATGTATTTTGGGAATTGGTGGGTATCAGTTCGTATCTGTTAATTGGTCATTATTATGAAAAGAAATCTGCCTCAAATGCAGCAAACAAAGCTTTTATCGTAAATAGGATTGGCGATTTTGGGATGTTTATTGGGATTATGATCCTGTTTGTAAATTTTTCAACCTTTGCTTTTGATTCCATATTTAATTCGATCGCTTCGGGGCAATTACCAATGGATAGTCCCGGATGGTTGACGGCAGCGGGAATTTTAATCTTTTGCGGAGCGGTTGGGAAATCGGCACAATTTCCACTGCATGTGTGGTTGCCCGATGCTATGGAAGGCCCCACTCCCGTAAGTGCTCTTATTCATGCGGCTACAATGGTTGCCGCGGGTGTATATCTGGTCGCCCGAATTTTTCCAATGCTCACTGCCGACGCACTCTTGATTATCGCCTACATTGGCGCCATTACCGCGTTGATTGCCGCCTCGATAGCCATTACCAAGTTCGATATCAAAAAAGTTCTTGCATACTCGACTATCAGTCAGCTTGGGTATATGATTATGGCGCTTGGAACGGGCGCTTATACAGCAGGATTTATGCATCTGGTGACACACGCAGCTTTTAAAGCCGGACTTTTCCTCGGAGCGGGAAGCGTGATTTACGCTATGCACAAAGTTCTGCACGATAAAAATGACCATCATACCGACGCTCAGGATATCCGGAACATGGGTGGACTGAAAGCTAAAATGCCCTTTACCTATGGTGCATTTCTCATCTTTACCTTGTCCATTTCGGGCATACCGTTTACCTCCGGTTTTTTGAGTAAAGATGAAATTTTGGCGGGATCACTGGCCTTTGCTACCCTGAATGGTCATTGGCTGTTGCCGCTTATTGGTTTTGGAGTAGCCGGCCTCACGTCATTCTATATGTTCAGGCTTCTCATTCTCACATTTCACGGAAAACCATCAAATGAAGCCAGAATTGAAGGGATTAAAGAATCGCCACTGGTTATGACTATTCCGCTGATAATTCTTGCCTTTCTTTCGCTCTTTTTCTTCTACAGTTACAATCCGTTTGGAGCATCAAGCGGTTGGTTTTATGCCGCAATAGAGCGGCCTGTGAGTATGGTGCCCGAACTGCTTCAACCTGCAAGCGCAGCTCTGTTTCATGAAACGGTTACTGGTGTTCACACTACTGCAATGATAATTTCAATTCTTATTGCTGCCGGCGGTGTCCTGATGGCTTTTGCAGTGTATCAGTGGAATAAAATCAGTGCTGAGAAAATGGCTGAAAAAGCTGGATTTCTATACAGAGGAGCATCAAATAACTGGTTTTTTGACGAATTCTATAATCGCGTATTTGTACAGGGAGTACTACTGTTAAGCAAAGCAATGAGGTGGTTTGACGAACATGTAGTTGATGCGATTGTAAATGGAAGCGCGGTGGTTGCAAAAGGAATTTCAAGAATCAGCGGTTGGATCGACAATAACCTCGTTGACGGGCTGGTGAATGCAACTGCCCATTCCGCTAACAGAGCAGGTAGTTTGTTGAGCAAAGTCCAAACCGGTAAAGTTCAGACCTATTTGATCTATGTCATCTTCAGCTTCCTGGTGTTATTCATATTGTTTATGGGAATTTGATGCGTGGAAATAAGACCGTTTAAAACATGAAATCATGAAAAGATAAAGTGAGAAAAATAATAAAGAACAAGAGGTTGAAGCAGAATATCAAAAGGTAAGATCATGTAAGCCTTTTCAATCCTCACGTCAGTACTGAACGAATTTAAAATCATAATAGACCACTAAATCTATGGAATCTCACATATTTGGCATCGGTATTCTTACCTGGCTGGTTTTTCTGCCCGTATTGGGTATGATTATCGTATTGCTGTTACCCGATAAACAAAAAAACGCTATACGCTGGACAGCGGCAATAGTCACCGGAATACAGGTACTGCTGGCAGGGACTGTCTTTGCGATATTTGATCGGACTCAAATTGGAGTAAATGATATTGACAGTTTTCAGTTTGTAGAACATTTGAGCTGGATCACAGTTGAGGCCGTTCCATGGGTTGGAAAAATTGAAATAACCTATTTTCTTGGAATCGATGGTTTAAGCGTGTTAATGGTTATGCTCACCGCCTTAATCGGATTTATCGGTGTCATCTCCTCATGGACTATTGATAAGATGGTGAAAGGCTATTTTGCACTCTATCTGCTGTTGGTTACCGGAATGATGGGAGTGTTTGTATCACTTGATTTCTTCCTTTTCTTCATTTTTTGGGAAGCGATGCTATTGCCAATGTACTTTTTGATTGGTCTTTGGGGAGGTCCCCGGCGTGAATATGCAGCTATAAAATTCTTTCTATATACGTTTGTGGGCGGAATTTTGATGTTGTTGACCATGATCGCCCTCTATTTTAGTGTGGCATACACAGATTCTGCTACCGGTGAGACCATACATACCTTCAACATGTTGCACATGATGAACCCGGAAAATTTTGTTGAGGGAAGTCTCTTGTTCGGCGTGGATACCACCTGGCGTTATATCGCCTGGATGGCACTTTTTATAAATTTTGCCATAAAAATACCTCTGTTTCCATTCCATACCTGGTTGCCTGATGCCCACGTGGAAGCTCCGACTCCAATTAGTGTGATTTTGGCAGGAGTACTGTTGAAGCTTGGTGCATACGGTCTGTTGCGTATCAATTTTGGAATATTTCCCGATGCCACCATCTACTTTGCCTACTTTATGGGTGCCCTCGGAATGATCAGTATTATTTACGGTGCATTATGCGCAATGGCTCAGGATGACTTCAAGAAACTTATAGCGTATTCATCTATCAGCCACATGGGAATTGTGGTGCTTGGAATCGCGGCCCTGAACACCCAGGGAATGGTAGGCGGAGTTCTGCAGATGTTTAATCACGGAATTATAACAGCCGTTCTCTTCCTCGCTGTTGGTGTATTATACGACAGAACCCATACACGCGGATTGTACGACTTTGGAGGAATTGCCAATCAAATGCCTAAATATACAGGTATCACTATTATCGGAATGTTTGCTGCTCTTGGTCTGCCCGGGCTTAATGGATTTGTAAGTGAACTGTTCTCTTTCCTTGGTGCATTTGAAGCATATAGATGGATTGCGATTGTCTCCGTATCAGGAATAATTTTAACGGCTGGTTACATTCTGTGGACAGTTCAGCGAATATTTTTAGGTAAAACACCGGATAAATTGAAAGAACTTAAAGACCTCACGCCAAGGGAATATTTGGCTTTTGTACCTCTCATCATACTTATCATTTTACTCGGTATCTATCCGGCGCCGGTAATTGAGATGATGAATACGTCACTGAGTCACCTTGTGGAATTTGTGACCACCGGAGGATATTAACGGATGCTTTTTATTTGTCAACCTACGAATGCCCGGCATGGATGGAGTGATTTAATCACACATAAACCAAATACAGGACAGGACAACGGTAAATCTAACAGATTTAAAAACCGATTATGATCGAACATACCTTACATAGTACAAGTCAGGTTTTCCCGGAGATCATTATTCTTGGAACTCTCTGTGTGATTATTATCGCGGATTTGCTCGTGAAAAAAAACGAGAATCATATTTCGGGATGGATTTTGGCTGGTGGATTAATTCTTTCAGGCGTTGCTGTTTTTATGCAGGCTGGAAGTAACGGTGCGGCATTCTATGATATGATAGCGGTTGATCCTTTTTCGATGTTTTTTAAAGCATTGATTTTAATTTCAAGTCTGTTCATAGTCCTGTTTTCGATGAATAGCAAGGAGCTGGAAGTATATAGCTCGCGCTATGGAGAGTATTATATGCTGCTGGCAGGCATGGTATTAGGTATGTTGCTTATGGCAGGGGCAACCAATGTATTAATGATCTACCTTGCGTTTGAGATGGTGAGCATCAGTTCGTATGTACTGGTTGGGTTTAGAAAGAAAACACGTCAATCATCAGAAGCATCATTAAAATACATTATCTATGGAGCTGTCTCATCTGGTGTAATGCTGTATGGAATATCATTGTTGGTTGGAGTTACAGGCGCAACCGATATCTATCAGTTACAAAGCGCTTTGGCGGCAGAGACATTAGATTTCTCCATATTGAACATCTCCATTCTGATGATTATTGTCGGTATGGGTTTTAAAATCGCGCTTGTGCCGTTTCATTTCTGGGCACCGGATGTGTATGAAGGAGCACCTGTCACTATTACCGCATTACTCGCGGTGGCTTCAAAAATAGCCGCATTTGGGCTTTTTATCAGATTTTTCGCTGTCTCATTTATCGATTCAGCTGGTCTGTCAGTCACCGGAACATGGCAGATAGCAGACGGATTTCATTGGGATCTTCTGCTCGGAATTATGGCCGCCCTGGCAATGATTGTTGGTAACCTTATAGCATTGAAGCAGGATAATATTAAGCGAATGCTGGCTTATTCCAGTATAGCCCACGCCGGATATATTACTATGGGCCTCGTTGTTTTAACCGGAGAAGGTATCGCATCCATAATGATCTATCTGTCAATTTATATGTTTATGAATCTGGGGGCATTTTATGTGGTAATGTTGTTTTCAAATAAACTCGAATCAGAATCAATTGAAGATTACAAAGGATTGGGTTTTAAGGCTCCTCTGGAGAGTGTTGCGTTGACGATATTTCTTGTTTCGCTTACTGGATTACCACCAACAGGAGGCTTTGTAGCCAAACTGTATATTTTTGGAGCGGCTATCAGCGGAGGTTGGATCTGGCTTGTTTCCATAGCCGGGTTAACTACAATTATATCCCTCTTCTACTATATCAGAGTTGTGCGTAATATGTTTTTTTATAAGACAGATGGAGAGGAAACCGAACTGAATTTCAGCTTACCGTCAAAAGCTATTCTGCTGGCTCTTTTGGTGCCGGTATTGTTTCTCGGAATATATTTTGAGCCACTTATCGAGTTTGCTAAAAGCTCACTAAAAATGTTCGGGGGATAAATAGAGTCACGTCAATTTGTAATTTTCTTGTAAGTAACCTGATAATGAGAAATGAAATGATAAAATAAGCCCTAAGACTATGGAAAAAGGTAATTTGGATCAATTATACGATCAGGCTGAAGCAGCATTGGAAAAAGCTGAACAGGAACTTTACAGGCCATCAAGGGATGTCGTAAATTATAGCGTTTGTGTTTCGGCGAGAAGTGCACTCTATCTGTATTTAAAATATTTGGCCAACTTGTATAAGCAACAATTTGATGGGCTGGAAATCAATGAATCAACAACCTTAGAAGAACTGATTGCCTACTGCCGTCAATACAATGACCAGCTTAAAGAAGTTGATTTTAGTGAAATTAATTGTAAAAAATGCAACGTTTTAAGCGAAGATAAAGTCTATTTCTGTAACGATGTCAATACGGTTAAACACTGTACTGATCTGACAAAAACAGTCAAAAAAGTTGTGCTCGAAGCTTGATAGGATAGTCATAGAGACTCATCACTAACAGTAAAGTGAAGAAAGTTGTTGAATGTCATATCCGCCTGTAGTTTAGTATCTTTAGTCCACTAAAACACCGATGTGATTAAAACACATCTTTGTTTAAATTGGAGTTTTAGGTAAAAATATTTTCTTATAACTCACTAAAAGAGATCATTTTTTATGTTTTCAACCTCATGTCATTATGGCCTTCAGGCTATGATCTATATTGCTTTGCACTCAAGTGAAGAAAAGAATGTAGATTTAAATCAGATATCAAGTGAACTTGAAATTCCAAAGCATTTTCTAAGTAAAATTTTACAAATGCTGGTTAAGCAGAAGCTTCTTGTCTCTATGAAGGGGCCAAAAGGTGGGTTTAAATTAAATTCTCGTCCCGAAGATATTACCCTGATTGTAATAATTGACGCTATTGACGGACTCGATGTATTTAATCAATGTGGCATTGGATTTAAAAAATGTGATGATAATCACCCCTGTCCCATTCATCACGACTATAAAAAATTAAGAAATAGAGTGGAGAGTTTATTCAATAAAAAAACACTTCAGAAGCTCATTGAAGATATAGAGGATGGTAATAGTATAATTAGTTTGGGTAACCTGGGTGGAGGAAATCTATAACCCGCTCCATTTCATCTCGGTATTGGTAAAATATCTTATAAAACTTTGTAAGCAAGTTGAATGGAGAAGTCTTTTTTAGTACTTTAATTTAGAGTTTTATATCTAAATATCCCTATAAAGCAATTTGGCCACAAACAGGGATTTTTTGTCGGTATAGTGTGATTAAAAATTTAAAAAGAAGTGCAAGTGTAAGAGCAAGAGCCTAAGAAGAACATCAAATAACGCTCATCATGTTTTCAGCATCATGCCATTATGGATTACAAGCTATGTTTTATATAGCACTTCGTTCTACTAATGATAAGAATGTTGATCTGCGTGAAATTGCCTCTGAACAGAATATTCCAAAGCATTTTTTAAGCAAAATTTTACAGACGCTTGTAAAACAGAAATTACTGTTATCAATGAAAGGGCCTAACGGAGGCTTTCGGCTGAGTAAATCGGCAGAAAACATTAGGCTTATTGAAGTTGTAGAAGCGTTAGACGGATTAGATATTTTTCATGAATGTGGCATTGACTTCGGGGAGTGTCATGAGAAAGACCCATGCCCGATCCATGAAGAGTACAGCAATATAAGGAATGAAGTGTTTATGTTGTTTAAAAACAAGACACTTAAAGAGCTGATACTGAAAGTGAAAAGCAGAGATGAAATTGCCAATCGTGGTACCTGAACAAAAGTTGGAGAGAGTACCATGTATGGGATAAGAACTTTTATAACGTACGAACAGAAATGAGGTTTTAGCATGAGTACAAATAAATTGACGATTGACGCCAATGAAGCCGCCGCATATGTGGCGCATCATTTAAGTGAGGTTATAGCCATATATCCGATTACACCCGCCTCCCCAATGGGGGAGTGGTCTGATGAATGGACCATGGCCGGGAGAAAAAATATCTGGGGCACGGTGCCTGAGGTAATTGAATTGCAAAGTGAAGGCGGAGCTGCCGGTACATTTCACGGGGCTCTTCAATCCGGATCAATGGCATCAACATTTACGGCTTCCCAGGGTTTACTACTCATGATTCCGAATCTGTTTAAAATAGCCGGTGAGCTTAGTCCGGCTGTAGTTCATGTTGCCGCAAGGTCGGTAGCTACACATGCCCTGTCTATTTTTGGCGATCACAGTGATGTAATGTCCGCAAGAATGACCGGAATGGCGATGCTTAGTTCCAATAGCGTTCAGGAAGCGATGGATATGGCACTGGTAGCTCATGCTTCTACATTAGAATCCCGTATTCCCTTTTTACACTTTTTCGACGGATTCAGAACATCCCACGAAGTTCAGAAAATTGATCAGATTCCTGTGGATGTAATGAAAGAAATGATTGAGGATAAGTGGATTATTGATCATCGGAAAAGGGCATTAACACCCGACAGTCCTGTAATAAGAGGTACAGCTCAAAATCCGGATGTGTTTTTCCAGGCTCGGGAAGCGGCAAATTCTTACTACAATGCCTGTCCCGATATTGTGCAAAATGCCATGAATAAGTTTGCTGAGCTGAGTGGGCGTGAGTATAAGTTATTTGAATATCATGGACACGAGAATGCTGAACGGGTTATCATTCTGATGGGATCAGGGGCTGAAACGGCTCACGAAACGGTTGACAAAATGAATGAAAACGGCGAGAAGGTTGGATTGGTTAAAGTCCGGTTATTCCGTCCGTTTAGTATGCGTCATCTGCTTCAATCACTCCCTGGAACTGTAAATAGTATCGCGGTTTTAGATCGAACCAAAGAACCCGGAGCCAGTGGCGAACCACTTTATAATGATGTACTAACAGCTGTTCAGGAAAATAAAGTAGAAGAGTGGAAACAGCTTTCCGGAGATGTAAAAGTGATTAACGGACGATATGGATTGTCTTCCAAAGAGTTCACACCTCCTATGATAAATCGTATCTTTGACGAACTGAAAGAGAACAGACCCAAAAATCATTTTACCATTGGTATTAATGATGACTTAAATCACACCAGCCTTGATTTTAATACTGAGGGTTGGGAAAGTAATGAAGAAGTATTTGAAGGTTTATTTTATGGTCTTGGATCGGACGGTACCGTAAGTGCAAATAAAAACTCTATCAAAATTATCGGAAACAATACCGACAATTACGCGCAGGGTTATTTTGTGTACGATTCGAAAAAATCGGGTGCAACCACGGTTTCTCATCTTCGTTTCGGCCCATCCCCGATTCGGTCGGCCTATCTGATTGACAAGGCAAAATTTGTTGCCTGTCATCAGTTCCAGTTTTTAAATCGGCTGGACATGTTGAGACACGCACGGAAAGGCGCAACATTTCTGTTAAATGCTCCCTATGGTTCCGATGAAGTGTGGGATCAGATACCCAATAAAGTACAGCAACAGATAATTGATAAAGAACTTAAGCTGTATACCATTGACGCTTACAAGGTAGCACGTGAAAACGGTATGGGTAATCGTATTAATACGGTGATGCAAACATGCTTTTTTGCCATTTCTGAAATATTGCCCAAAGCGAAAGCCATTCTGCTAAT
>Ga0306910_1000226_pt1 | contig 32077 bp, 32 predicted proteins | sample AntRauMFilla2698_FD_190438 | JGI IMG/M metagenome (GOLD analysis project Ga0306910, IMG submission 190438) | Saline lake microbial communities from Rauer Islands, Antarctica - Metagenome Filla 2 #698 (v2) (version 2) | ecosystem: Environmental > Aquatic > Non-marine Saline and Alkaline > Saline ... | reverse complement strand
GCGAGATCTACGCAAACGCACCGCTTGGCACGTCGATCGTGCCGTTCCCGGAGTCGCCGGAAACTGACATGGAAAGTTTGGCACGAGGTTTTCGGGGTACACGCGGGCGCGTCCTGATCCGCGAGAGTGTGAACGTCCAGGCGGCGGGCGGTCCTGCCCCTGTCCAGGACTGGAAGGCCAGCGACGTGACGCCGGATCTATCCAAGGCAATGACGCGAGAGACATGGGCGGCGGCGAGATCCGGCATCGAAATGGCGTTCGGGGTTCTCCCCGGTCTGAGCAATACCGCGACCACGGGGCCAATGGTGCGAGAGGCTCAACGCCACCTTGCACAATGGGCGCTTATGCCGATTGCCGCGATGATCAGGCAAGAGGCATCGGAGAAGCTGGGCCAGCCTGTGAAACTGGACGTGATGAGGCCGTTACAGGCGTTTGATTCCGGCGGGCGGGCGCGAAGCCTTGGCGCGATTATCAAGGCACTGGGCGAGGCAAAGGAGCTGGGCGTCGATCCGGCGATGGCGCTTAATTTGGTGGATTGGGAGGACTGACACGCGAAAGGTTTAGCCGCGTGTCTTGTCCATTTCCTTAACCTTTAATGTGACGACATGCGGCTTTTCTTCAATGTAGCCGGGGGGTAAATGCCACTCACGTTCTTTCACTAAATATGGACCATTGGTTTTCCACCAAAATACATCGCCCACTGAGGGAACTGTTTCGGCCTCAATATCACCGATGAGTTTATCACCGTCAAAAACTCGCATTAGTGTCATGGCTACTCTCTCAATTTAACATTTTTCAACAATGGATTATGCTTGGGCGCAGATCAAGCGCCTCAGTATGATTGCCATAATCCAGCACGCACGAGCGTTCAGAGGTTGGCGGGTTTTTGGGCGGGTAAGCGTCACGGGTCTATGAAATTTATATTAGAAACAGTAGCTTGCTGGCTGATCTGGAGCGGGTAACGAGAATCGAACTCGTAACTAAAGCTTGGGAAGCTGCCGTGATACCTTTTCACCATACCCGCGCGCCAGTGAAGACGGGGTAAGCTGCGGCGGGGCTTGCGTCAAGTGGGTTTGCGCGCGGTGGCATAGTTGATCCGGGCGGGGATCACGATGCCTGCACCGGTGTCGTAAGGGGCAAGATCCCGCACCAGTGCCGCGATCAAAGCCTCTTGGGTTGCCGCATCCGCACCGTGATGGCTGAGTGCGCTTTGCGCAGGGCCAATGCGGCACAGGGTATGGGCAAGGGCCTTGGCGCCTGCATGCCAGATCAGATTTTCGGTCACCACCTCAACCTGCCCAGTCAGATCCGCCGCCTTAAAGATACGCTCGATCTGCACTGGATCACGCAGAGCGAAAGGGCCGGGGGCGTCGGGATCGGACCGTGGCGTGGGGCCCAGCAGCTTGCGCGCGGTTTGCGCGGGCAGGGTGAAAAACGGATTATCCTCAATGCCACCCCATGCGGCAAAGCTGATGCGGCCCTGCGGCTTGAGAGCTGTGACAATATTGCGAAAGGCGGCCTCGCTGTTCTCAAAGAACATCACGCCAAAGCGGGAGACGATCGTATCGAAAGTTGTCGGCACAAAAACATGGGTTTCGGCGTCGGCCTGTGTAAAACTGATGTTCTTGCGGCCTTTTGCACGCGCAGCAGCGGAACTCAAAAGAGTGGCGGAGATATCCAGCCCCTCAACATGGCCCTGATCTCCGACCATTCGCGCGACCGCCAATGTGCTGGTGCCGGCACCACAGCCGATATCCAGAACCGTCTGCCCCGCTGACAGCCGCGCCCGAGCGAGCGTGCGGTCCAGCACGGGCGCCAGGATAGCGTCCATCGCTGCACGCTCGTCGACCCAGATCTGACCGACCTGATTGGTCCAGAAATCACGCTGATCGCGTGGCGCGCTCATCCGCGTCTGCGGCGGCGGCCGCCGCCGGCGCCCCCTTCGCCACCGCCACCGGTGTTGAAGGTCCGGGTCGGCAGGGTGACGATGGAATTGAGGATCGGAAAAGGCTCCACCGCATTTGGCATCGCGGAGGCATTGACGAAATGCTCCTGAAAGCGCGGCTCAATCGCGGTCTCGATTTTATGGATATTGCGCACGATCTCCTCGATCTCGGCGCGCGTCTCGCGGTTCAGCAGGGCGATCCGCGCGCCGGTGCCTGCGGCATTGCCCGCCGAGGTCACCTTGTCCAGCGGCGCGTCGGGGATCATGCCCAGCACCATTGCATGCTTGGTCGAGATATGCGCGCCGAAGGCACCGGCCAGCACCACGCGGTCCACCTTGTCGACGCCGAATTTATCCATCAGCAGGCGCGCACCGGAATAAAGTGCGGCCTTGGCCATCTGGATCTCGCGGATATCGCGGTTGGTGACCGTGATCTTGGGGCCGCCATTTTCAGTACCGTCATAGACCAGATAACTGTTGGTACGCCCGTCCGCGAATACCGCCGATGATCCCGTCTGCTCCGCCGTACCGATCAGACCCGGCGCGTCGACGATGCCGTGCATCCGCATCTCGGCCACCATCTCGATGATGCCCGAGCCGCAGATCCCCGTCACGCCTGTCTGGGCGATGGCCTTCGGGAAAGCCGCGTCATCGGACCACAGATCCGAGCCGATCACTTTGAAGCGCGGCAATTTGGTCACCGGATCAATCTCGACCCGCTCGATGGCACCGGGGGCCGCCCGCTGGCCACTGCTGATCTGCGCGCCCTCAAAGGCGGGACCGGTTGGCGAGGAACAGGCCAGCACCTTTTCCTTATTCCCCAGCAGAATCTCGGCATTGGTGCCAACGTCGACGACCAGCACCAGATCGTCGGACAAATGCGGGCTTTCCGACAAAGCGACAGCTGCGGCATCGGCGCCCACATGGCCTGCGATGCAGGGCAGGATATAGACCCGCGCGCTCTCGTGAATGTTCAGGTCCAGATCATCGGCACGCAAACGCATTGCATTGGAGGTGGCCAGCGCAAAGGGCGCCTGACCCAGCTCGAATGGATCAATCCCGAGGAAAAGATGGTGCATGACCGGATTGCAGACGAAAACCGCGTCCACAATCAACTGCTTGTCGATATTCGCCTCCGAGGCAAGCTGCGTGAAGAGCGCGCACATGCCCTCGCGCACCGCCAGCGTCATTTCATCCGCGCCGGACGCGTTCATCATCGAATAGCTGACGCGGCTCATCAGATCCTCGCCAAAGCGGATCTGCGGGTTCATCACCCCCGACGACGCGATGACATCGCCGGTTTGCAGATCGCAAAGATGCGCCGCGATGGTGGTGGAGCCCAGATCGACCGCCACGCCGTAGATCGTGCCATCGTAGAAGCCGGGCCAGATGTGCATGATGCGCGGGCGGTTCTCGTGATCGCCCAGATGCACGGCTACGGTGACTTTCCAATCCCCTTTGCGCAGAACCTTTTGCATGATGTGCAGAATGTGCAGATCGGCGGTGATCTCGTCCAGCTGCCACTGCTCCAGCAAGGCCTTGCGCAGCCGCTCCAGATCGCCGGACGGGTCGTGCATGTCGGGTTCCTGCACCTCGACATAATAGAGCTTGGTCGAGGGGTTGAGCGTGATCGCGCGCACCTCGGCGCGTTTGCGCACCACCTGTTTGTGGACCTGACTTTCGGCGGGCACGTCGATCACCACATCTTTCAGCACGGTTGCCTGACAGCCAAGGCGGCGCCCCGATTTCAGCCCGCGCTTTTCGTCATAGCGCGCCTCGACCGCGTTCCATTCCGACAAGGCATCGGTGGCGACAGTCACGCCGTGCTTGGAGAATTCGCCATACCCCGGCGTGATCTGGCATTTCGAACAGATACCGCGCCCGCCGCAGACGGAGTCGAGGTCGACGCCGAGTTGCCGCGCCGCCGTGAGCACCGGCGTACCGACGGGAAAACGCCCGCGTTTGCCGGAGGGGGTGAAGATAACGAGAGGTTCGTCGCTCATGTCTGTGGCGTCCTGCAATTGGTTTTACGGCACCATAGCCAAGTGCCGCGCGGGGGGAAGCCCGCGCGCGTCATAAATCCGTGCAATGGCGTCATTTGCGCCGATTGGTCTCAGGTTCTAAGGCGCGCGTGAAAGATAAATCCCAGAAAGTTGAGCAAGATCTGCGCCGCGAGGATCTGGGTCGAGCCTGTGGGGTCGTAATCAGGGGCAACTTCGACCAGATCGATGCCCACGACCTCGTGGCGCTGTGCCACGGCCTGCAACAGCTCCAGCACCTCGTAATAGAGAAACCCGCCGTGCGAGGGTGTGCCCGTGCCCGGTGCAATTGAGGGGCAGAAGGCGTCGATGTCGATGGTCACATAGACGCGCGCGTCAGGCGGGATATGGGCCAGCACGCCGCCCGTGCACATGCTGCGCGCTTGCCGCACGCTGATGATGTCGGACCCCATGGCGCGGGCGTCGTAATACCCTTCCTTGGCGGTGGAGCTGACATTACGGATGCCCACCTGCGTCAGACCGGTGACAAAGTCATGTTCCGCCGCGCGGCGCATGGGGTTGCCGTGGCCGTGGCGCACGCCGTGCCGCTCGTCCACGAAATCCAGATGCGCGTCGATCTGGAGGATATGAATGTCGCCTTGCTGATCAAAGGCGCGGATACACGGGATATTGATCGAATGATCGCCGCCGATGACGACGGGCAGGGCGGCGGCCTCCAGTGCGGCGCGCACGCCTGCCTCGATGTTGGCGTGGCTGGCTTCGGTGTCGGTATGGATGATGTCGGCATCGCCCATATCGACGATGTTCACGTCACCGGGAAGGTAGATCGCATCGTCCTCGTGATCATAGGCGCCCGCATGGCCGAAACTGAACAGGGTGGACGCCTCGCGCACCCCGCGCGGGCCGAACCGTGCGCCGCTGCGGTATTGCGTGCCCGCGTCGAAAGGCGCACCGAGGATCGCGACATCGGCATCGAGCTTGTCCCAGTCGGGCTCATAGGGCCGCTTTCCAAAGGTGGCGATGCCCACAAACGGCAAATCTAGCCTGCCCCCGTCGTATCCGTGTTTTGTCATAAATCACCCTGTGCTGCGCGTACCTTTGGGCAAGGGCGGCTCAAATGCAAGCATCTGCCCCTCAGGGTCTTTCCAAACGGGGATATCCGTGAGATAGGAAACCGCCAAATGATGCCATTACCCTTGGAGGTTGATATGGAGATTCGTGAGGCCCTGACGTTCGATGATGTGTTGCTGGTTCCCGCCGCCTCATCGGTACTGCCCTCCACCGCAGACACCCGCACCCGCGTGACCAAATCCATCGCGCTGAACATCCCGCTGCTCAGCTCCGCCATGGATACAGTCACCGAGGCGCGCATGGCCATCGCCATGGCACAGGTCGGCGGCATGGGCGTGATCCACCGCAACCTGAGCATCGAGGAGCAGGCGTTGGAAGTACGGCGTGTGAAGCGCTTCGAGAGCGGCATCGTCTATAATCCCATCACGCTGCGCGCCAACCAGACGCTGGCCGATGCCAAGGCGCTGCAAGAACGCTATAACGTCACCGGCTTTCCCGTGGTGGACGAGCAGGGCCGCGTTGTGGGCATAGTGACCAACCGCGACATGCGCTTTGCCCATCTTGACGATACGCCCGTCCATCTGATGATGAGTTCCGAAAACCTCGCAATTCTGCACGAACCTGCCGACCGCGATGAGGCGATCAGCCTGATGAAAGCACGCCGGATCGAGAAGCTGCTGGTGACCGACGGCGCAGGCAAGCTCACGGGGCTGCTGACGCTGAAGGATACGGAACAGGCCGTGCTCAACCCTACTGCCTGCAAAGACGAGCTGGGCCGTTTGCGGGTCGCTGCGGCCACGACGACGGGCGATGCGGGGTTCGAGCGGTCAGAAGCACTGGTCGATGCCGGTGTGGATATGATCGTGATCGACACGGCGCATGGCCATTCAGAAGGCGTGGCGATTGCCGTCGAGCGGGCCAAAAAGCTCAGCAACGATGTGCAGGTTGTCGCGGGAAACGTCGCAACCGGCGAAGCGGTGCGTGCGCTGATCGGTGCGGGTGCGGATGCGGTCAAGGTGGGCATTGGCCCCGGCTCGATCTGTACCACGCGGATGGTGGCGGGTGTGGGCGTGCCTCAGCTCACCGCGATCATGGATTGCGCGGCAGCGGCGGGCGAGACGCCGGTGATCGCCGACGGCGGCATCAAATTCTCCGGCGATTTCGCCAAGGCCATCGCAGCGGGCGCCTCCTGCGCCATGGTCGGCTCGATGATTGCGGGCACTGACGAGAGCCCCGGCGATGTGATCCTCTATCAGGGCCGCAGCTTCAAAAGCTTTCGCGGCATGGGATCGCTTGGTGCGATGGCCAGCGGCTCGGCGGATCGTTATTTCCAAAAAGACGCGGCCAGCGACAAGCTGGTGCCTGAAGGCATCGAGGGGCAGGTGGCGTATAAAGGCTCTGCCGCGACTGTCGTGCATCAGATGGTCGGCGGACTGCGCGCGGCCATGGGCTATACCGGCTGCGCGACAGTGGACGAGATGCGCAAGAATTGTACGTTTGTGAAGATCACCGGCGCAGGTCTCAAGGAAAGCCATGTGCACGATGTCCAGATCACACGCGAAAGCCCGAACTACAGGATTGGTTAAGCCATGACACCTGGCGCACGGGTGGCTGCGGCCATCGAGATCCTTGATATGATCGGCGATGGCCAGCCAGCCGAGCAGGTGCTGACCCGCTGGGGCCGCGCCAACAGGTTTGCAGGCTCAAAAGACCGTGCTGCAATCCGCGACCATGTGTTCGATGTGATGCGCATCCGGCGCAGTGCCGCTTGGCTGGGGCGTGCGGCGACGGGGCGCGGGTTGATGATCGGTCTGCTGCGCGCGCAATGGATTGATCCCGCAACGCTCTTCACCGGAGAAGGCCACGCGCCAGCACCCCTGCAAGACTTTGAGACAGGCCTGCCTGAAGGTGACGTTCCCCCGCAAGAGGCTTGGAATCTACCCGACTGGTTGGTGGCGCGACTTGCAGACTGGCTTGGCGATGGGGCGGCTGATGCTGCGATAGCCTTGCAGGGCCGAGCACCGATAAGCCTGCGGGTAAATATTTCAAAAACAAATACGTCTGACGCCATATTAATGTTGGAGGAAGCTGGCGTCGAGGGGGTGACCAACCCGCTGAGCCCGACAGCGCTGACAGTCGTGAAAGGCGCGCGGCAGATTCGTAACTCCGCCGCTTATCTCGATGGTTTTGTCGAGCTTCAGGACGCCAGCAGTCAGGCCGTCGTCGATGCCTTGCCACGCGATGCGCGCGTGCTCGATTTTTGCGCGGGCGGCGGCGGTAAGGCGCTGGCGATCGCTTCGCGTGGTGCCACTGCGGTTTTTGCCCATGACATCGATCCCGGCCGCATGCGTGATCTGCCTTTGCGCGCGGCGCGGGCCGGGGCCGAGATCACCCAGTTAAGCGGCGGTGATCTGGCGAGATCGGGCCCCTACGATGTGGTCCTGGTCGATGCGCCATGTTCTGGCAGCGGATCGTGGCGCCGCGCGCCTGAAGCCAAGTGGCGACTTAGTCCGGCGGACCTGGAGCAAACCATTGCTGTGCAAGATAACATCCTGGATGAAGCCAGCATGCTTGTGGGATCCGGCGGCTTGCTCGCCTACGCGACCTGTTCGATCCTTCCCGAAGAAAACCGGGCGCGAGTAGAGGCGTTTTTGCAACGCCATCCGGATTGGATCTGCACCTGGGATCGGTCGTTTTCAATCAATGATTTGGGTGATGGTTTCTACACTGCGCACTTGACGGCGAAAGAATAATCACCAAACTTCCCTTCATGCGGGAAGTTTCTCTTTTTTCGTTATGTCGGTTAATCGGCAGTTAACCCTTCGGGCTAACAGTAGCGGTACGATTCGGATTTTTGTCCGGGCGGTATGGGAAGGGCGCATATGCAGCAGACCAACGGTACGACGCTGTCAGAGCGGCTTCTTGTTATATCCGCGCAACGGCTTGGCGGTGTGGCGTTTCTGGGCACGGTCATGGCCACCGGGGCATTGGTAGCCCTCGAAGGACAGATGCAACGCGCGGTTACAGCGGCGGCAGTCACGCTTTTGTGCATGGTTATTCTGATCAGCCTTCTGCGTCTTGGTCAACGCACCGCCCACGTCCAAAGCCAAAAGTCGGTCGCCAGATTTATCACCAACGACAGCGCGCCCAGTTTCATTGCGTGCACGGACGGCGAGATCATTTCCGCCAATTCCGCCGCAAAGCGAAGCTTTAGTCTTGAAAATAAATTGACGCTTGCATCGGTTCTCGCTGACCGGATCGGCAATCCCGGGCCAATCCTGTTTCGGCTGCAATCGCGCGCCGGCGTGAACGGCTCCGCGCGCGAAGAGATCGTTGCCCATAGCGGGCAGTTGTTGTTGAGCGTGCACGACATCGGTCAGGATAGCTTTGCCTGGCGAATCGAGCCGCAGAATATTCAGAGCGCAGGCAACTTGCCCAGCGACAGCCGCATCTTGCCAATGTTGATGGTGGGGCGGAGCGGGGCGATTTTGTCGATGAACCACGCGGCCAGACAATTTATCGGCGCGCGGGGAAAATCTCTCGACGCAGTTTTTCCCGAACAGGTGATTGTCCCTGGCACTGTAATGCAGGTCTCGACAACCTCGGGCAACCAGCCCGCATTGATAGCGCAAACCGATGCAGGGGCAGGGCGCCGCGCGCTTTACCTCCTGCCACCGCCCGCCGTGGGTGAGCAACACCCCAGCCAAGATTGGCAAGTATTTCAGGATATGCCAATCCCGATGATCAAAATTGCGCCCGATGGTACAGTGCAGTCGTTCAATAAGCGCTCCTCGAAACTGACCGGCGTCGCCTTGATCGAGGGTTCCCATCTCTCTGCGTTGATGGAAGGGCTTGGTCGCTCGATCTCGGACTGGCTGGAGGATACACTCGCGGGACGTTTGGTCCAGAAGTCCGAATTTCTGCGACTCACGCGGGGCGACCGCGAAGCTTTTGTGCAGGTAACACTGAACCGGATCGAGGAAGACGGCGAGGCGGCATTGATTGCGGTTCTGCATGACGCAACCGAGTTGAAATCACTGGAAGCACAGTTTGTTCAGAGCCAGAAGATGCAGGCGATCGGACAGCTTGCAGGGGGTGTAGCCCATGATTTCAATAATTTACTGACAGCGATCTCGGGCCATTGCGACTTGTTGCTGCTGCGGCACGATCAGGGAGATATCGATTATAGCGATCTGATCCAGATCAATCAAAACGCCAACCGTGCGGCGGCCTTGGTGGGCCAATTGCTTGCATTTTCGCGTAAGCAGACATTACGCCCAGAAACCGTCGATATGCGCGACACGCTTGCTGATCTGACGCATCTGCTCAACAGGCTGGTCGGTGAGAAAATCACGCTGACGCTCAGCCACGACCCCATGTTGAAGCCTATTCGTGCGGATAAGCGACAGCTGGAACAAGTGTTGATGAATCTGGTGGTGAACGCCCGTGACGCCATGCCTTCGGGCGGAGAAATTCGGATCGTGACGGAGTGCAGCGCATTGACCGAACCGCTGCACCGCGATCAGGTGACCCTTCCCATCGGTCAATATGTGATCGTCAGGGTCAGCGATGACGGCATCGGGATCCCGCAGGACAAGCTCCAGAAAATATTCGAGCCCTTCGTAACAACCAAGCGGGTCGGCGAGGGCACGGGCCTTGGGTTATCGACGGCTTACGGCATCATCAAACAGACGGGTGGCTACATTTTTGTCGACAGCTCCGAAGGGGTCGGAACCTGTTTCAGTCTTTACTTTCCTGTCATCGCAAAACCTGTATCGACGCCCGCTGCGCGCGTGACAGATCCTCTCGCCGACAGCCGGACCGCAACCAAAGGCGGCGTCATTCTTCTGGTTGAGGACGAGGCACCCGTGCGCGCTTTTGCGAGCCGCGCTTTGCGGCTCCGCGGCTATACCGTGCTAGAGGCAGAAAATGCCGAGGTGGCTTTGGAGACACTTCAGGATAAAACTCTGAAGATTGATGTTTTCGTCACGGACGTCGTGATGCCCGGCATGGACGGTCCCAGCTGGGTGCGGCAGGCCCTGATTGACAGGCCGGATGTACGGGTCGTATTTGTGTCGGGCTATGCAGAGGACAGCCTTGGCGAGGCGCAGAAGAAAATACCGAATTCAGTATTTCTGCCCAAGCCTTTCTCCCTCAGCGATCTGACGGAGACGGTGAATAATCAACTGCATTAGACCCGTGATATCGTATCGTATAGCGCGAAGTCTTCGGCGTATTTTCTGCGAAATCTCTCTTCGACATCCGAAGAAAGGCTGATTTCGATCTCCGGCGATACATTTTCGCGCTTAAGATCAAGTTTCACCTTCAACCGCTCCTCAAGAAACGCCTGTAATCGCGGTTGGTTCTCATACGAAAATAGATGAGTGATACCTGTACCATTCGGTTGGCGCTCAAGAAATTTCAGCTGATTTCCCACCTCGGCAAAGCCCGGACGCTTGCCTTTCATATAGGCCAGAACAAACTCGTCGAAACTGATCCCATGGGTGCTGTTCGGTTTGTCCTTCATAAAAGGGCGCTGTCTGAACCGGTACCAGCTGCTGAGCCAGCTCACCGGCTCCCGCATGACCGCCATCAATTCCATCTCGGCGTCGCAGACATTCAGAAACATCGGCCTGATGAATCTGTTATACCTGTAAACTGGAGCATGTTTCAGAAGCGGGGGCCCTTCAACGACCAAATCGGCTCTGGGTTTCAACGCTGATTGATAGGCTGTTGATCCCGTTTTTGGCATGGACAAGAAAGCCAAACGTTCGTTGAAAAAAACCAGCATATCTCGCTCCCGTTGATGGGTTTATACAAAGCCGCCCGGGCATAAACAACTTCTTAACCAATATTGTGAAAAGCTGAGTACAGAAAATTTGATTGATATGTTCCTACTTTGTACCCATAAGAACATTAACGGAACATACGACTCTGGTGACGGTGATGATTGCCGACACGCTCACGCTATGACAGTAAGGGACGAACCCAATGGCAACGGCAGATCTTTTGAATATGGATAAGAAATCGGCAGACAAGCAAAAGGCGCTCGACAGCGCACTGGCGCAAATTGAACGGCAGTTCGGCAAAGGCTCCATTATGAAGCTGGGTGCCGAAGGTGCGGTTCAGGATATCACGGCCTCTTCGACCGGATCTTTGGGGCTCGACATCGCTTTAGGGATCGGTGGTTTACCGATGGGGCGTATCATCGAGATCTACGGCCCTGAATCTTCAGGAAAAACCACGCTTACACTGCACTGTGTAGCAGAGCAGCAGAAGGCCGGAGGCGTTTGTGCTTTTGTGGATGCCGAGCATGCACTCGACCCTCAATATGCAAAGAAGTTGGGCGTCGACATCGACGAGTTGCTCATTTCACAGCCCGACACTGGTGAGCAGGCGCTGGAAATCGTCGATACATTGGTCCGGTCAGGTGCCGTTAACATGGTCATCGTGGATTCGGTCGCGGCGCTGACGCCCAAATCCGAACTTGAGGGCGAGATGGGCGACAGCTCGGTTGGCGTGCAGGCCCGCCTAATGAGCAAGGCGATGCGAAAACTCACCAGCTCGATTTCGCGCTCCAACTGCATGGTTATTTTCATTAACCAGATCCGCATGAAAATTGGCGTTATGTTTGGCTCGCCCGAGACGACAACGGGGGGGAACGCCCTGAAGTTCTACTCCTCTGTGCGTCTGGACATTCGTCGCATCGGATCGATCAAGGACCGCGATGAGGTTGTCGGCAACCAGACGAAGGTGAAAGTTGTCAAAAACAAAGTGGCACCACCGTTCAAACAGGTCGAATTCGAGATCATGTACGGCGAAGGTATCTCGAAGATGGGTGAGTTGCTTGATATGGGCGTGGGTGCAGGTATCGTCGACAAATCGGGCAGCTGGTTCTCTTACGGGGACGAGCGGATCGGTCAGGGCCGGATCAACGCCAAGGCCTATCTGCGCGACAATCCAGAGATGGCCAATGACATCGAAGACAAGATAAGGGCCGCTCATGGCTTGGATTTCAACGGCTCCAAAAACACGGATGACCCTGACATTCTGGATGACTGAGCGGGAGAACGGCAGATAGTCGAGACGATACAGCTGAAAAGGGCGCGCACCGCAGGGTACGTGCTCTTTTTTGCAGCCGTGGCTGTGGACAGACCTACAGGTGATCGTTATCCCGAAATGATTATATCCGCGTGCCTAAAGGACGGAAAACATGCAGACGCTCAACGAAATCCGCTCGAATTTTCTGAACTATTTCGGCGACCACGGTCATGCGATCGTACCGTCCAGCCCACTGGTGCCACGAAACGATCCCACACTTATGTTTACGGCGGCGGGCATGGTACAGTTCAAGAATTTGTTCACCGGAGTAGAAACCCGCGATTATACACGCGCCACCACGGCCCAGAAATGCGTACGCGCGGGCGGCAAACATAATGATCTCGAAAACGTAGGCTATACCGCGCGCCATCATACCTTCTTCGAGATGCTGGGCAATTTCAGCTTTGGCGACTATTTCAAAGAGGACGCGATACCGCTTGCTTGGGATCTGCTGACCAAAGTGTTCGGGATCGACGCCTCGCGTCTACTGGTCACCGTCTACCACACCGACGACGAGGCCGTCGCGATCTGGAAAAAGCATGCGGGCCTGAGCGATGACAGAATTATTCGTATCGCCACAGATGACAATTTCTGGTCCGCCGGTCCGACCGGCCCCTGCGGTCCCTGTACCGAGATTTTCTATGATCACGGCGATCATATCTGGGGTGGCCCTCCCGGCTCACCCGAGGAGGATGGCGACCGTTTTGTCGAGATCTGGAACCTGGTTTTCATGCAATACGAGCAGTTCGAGGACGGCACACGCCGCGATTTGCCCAATAAATCCATCGACACCGGCATAGGGATCGAGCGGGTTGCGGCGCTGTTGCAGGGTACAAACGACAACTATGCCACCGATTTGATGCGCAGCCTGATCGAAGCCTCGGCCAATGCCACCAGCACCGACCCCGATGGCCCCGGTAAGACCCATCACCGCGTGATCGCCGATCACCTCCGCTCTACCTCGTTTTTGATGGCCGACGGTGTGATGCCCGGCAACGATGGGCGCGGTTATGTCCTGCGCCGCATTATGCGTCGCGCGATGCGTCATGCACACCTGCTGGGCGCCAAGGACCCGCTGATGCACCGTCTGGTGCCTGCGCTGGTGACCCAGATGGGACAGGCTTACCCTGAGTTGGGTCAGGCGCAGCGCATGATTGAGCAGACGCTGTTGCAAGAAGAGACCCGCTTTCGCCAGACACTGGATCGCGGCCTGAAGCTTCTCGACGAGGAATTGATCGCTTTGCCAGAAGGGGCCAATCTGTCTGGCGCTGCTGCGTTCAAGCTCTATGACACATTCGGGTTCCCCCTCGATCTTACGCAGGATGCGCTGCGCGAAAAAGGTCGGGCCGTGGATACAGAAGGCTTTGATGCCGCCATGGCGGAGCAAAAGGCAAAGGCCCGCGCAGCATGGTCCGGTTCGGGCGAGGCGGCGGATGCCGCGATCTGGTTCGACGTGGCGGATAAATCCGGCAAAACAGAGTTTCTGGGCTATGATACCGAGACAGCCGAAGGCAAAATCGCAGCTGTGGTGCAGGATGGATCGGCTGTGAGCGATGCGAAGGTGGGTGATGAAGTTCAGATCGCTTTGAATCAGACCCCATTTTATGCCGAAAGCGGCGGGCAGCTGGGCGACACCGGCATCATCCGCACCGAAACAGGTCACGCGCGCGTGACCGACACGCGCAAAGCGGCAGGTGTGTTCATCCATTTTGCAAAGGTTGAAAAAGGTAGCATTTCCAACGGTCAGTCCGCCGTTCTTGAAGTGGATCATGGGCGGCGTACGTCGATCCGTGCCAATCATTCCGCCACCCATCTGCTGCATGAAGCTCTGCGGCATGCCTTGGGTGATCATGTTTCACAGCGTGGATCGCTCAATGCGCCCGATCGTCTGCGGTTCGATTTCAGCCACAACGAGGCGATCACGACCAGCGATATGGGCAAGGTTGAAGCCGAGGTGAATACCTATATCAGGCAGAACAGTCCGGTAGAGACACGGATTATGACACCGGATGATGCGCGCGGCCTGGGTGCTCAGGCGCTTTTTGGTGAGAAATACGGCGATGAAGTGCGTGTCGTCTCGATGGGTCATCAGGACGGATCGGGTAAGGGCACCGACAAAAGCACCTATTCGCTGGAATTATGTGGCGGCACCCACGTGCGCCGCACTGGAGATATCGGCGCGTTCGTAATGTTGGGCGACAGCGCTAGCAGTGCAGGCGTTCGCCGGATCGAAGCGCTGACCGGGGATGCCGCCATAAGCTATCTGCGCGCGCAGGATCACCTGTTGGCACAGACTGCACTCGAGCTGAAAAGCCCTGCTGCTTCCGTACCGGAAAGGGTGCGCGCCTTGATGGACGAGCGCCGCAGCCTTGCCAACGAGGTCGCGCAATTGCGCCGCGAGCTGGCCATGTCCGGTGGTGGCACGACCGCTGAAGCGATCGAGGTGAACGGCATTAAGTTTCTCGCTCAGGTTCTGACAGGAGTGACGGGTAAGGATCTGCCGGCATTGGTGGACGAGCATAAGGCGCGTCTGGGATCTGGTGCAATCCTCTTGATTGCCGATACAGGTGACAAAGCCGCCGTTGCCGCTGGTGTCACCGCTGATTTGAGCGCGACCGTCTCGGCGGTGGATATCCTGCGTGCCGCGGTCGCTGAGCTGGGCGGAAAAGGGGGCGGTGGTCGCCCCGAAATGGCGCAGGGCGGCGGTGCATCGGTCGAGAATGCCCAAGCCGCAATTGCCGCTGCCACAACTCTTCTCAAAGGATAAGATCAATGCCCGCACTCTGGATCGCTCATGTCACCGTCACTGACGAGGAAGCCTATAAAAAATACGCCGCAGGCGCGACGGTGGCTATTGCCGATCACGGTGGGGTTTTCCTTGCGCGGGCAGGGCGGTTTGTCCAGCTGGAGGGAAAGGCGCGGCCCCGCAATGTCGTCGCACGCTTTGCTGATGTGGAAACTGCCGAGAAGTGCTATCATTCCGACGCCTATCAGGCCGCACTTGAGCATGCAAAAGGTGCATCCGAGCGCGAACTGCTTATCGTCGAGACAACCGAATAGACGAAGCGGAAATACTAAATTTGGTGAGTGACGCAAATATCACCACCGTATCCGACGAAGAAAAAAGGCGCTCCGGTCAGGAGCGCCTTTTGAATTTTGTGAGGCTTAAGCTGATTTTGACATCCGCTTGCGCTCGTGCGGGTCCAGATACCGCTTGCGCAGACGGATCGCATTTGGTGTCACTTCGACAAGCTCGTCGTCGTCGATATAGGCAATCGCTTCTTCAAGGCTGTGCGTGATCGGCGTGGTCAGGCGAACGGCTTCGTCCGTACCGGAGGCGCGCACGTTCGTGAGCTGCTTACCCTTCAATGGGTTCACTTCGAGATCGTTCTCGCGGCTGTGCTCACCGATGATCATGCCGGTGTAGACATCTGTTTGCGCCCCGATGAAGAAGCGCCCTCGATCTTCCAGCTTCCACAGCGCGTAAGATACGGCGGTGCCGTTTTCCATCGAGATCAGCACACCCGCGCGGCGGCCCGGAATGACGCCTTTGTGCGGTGCCCAGGAATGGAAGACCCGGTTGAGAACGCCGGTTCCGCGCGTATCGGTCAGGAATTCGCCGTGATAGCCGATCAGGCCGCGCGATGGCACATGGGCCACGATCCGCGTTTTGCCCGCACCTGCCGGTTTCATCTCGACCAACTCACCTTTACGCACACCGGTGATCTTTTCGATCACGGCGCCGGAGTATTCGTCGTCTACGTCGATGGTCGCTTCCTCGATGGGCTCATGACGCACACCGTCGATGTCCTGAAACAGAACCTGCGGGCGCGAGATCGACAGCTCGAACCCTTCGCGGCGCATGTTTTCGATCAGAACACCCATCTGCAATTCGCCACGGCCGGCAACCTCGAAAGCCTCGCCACCGGGGGTATCGGAAATTTTGATCGCCACGTTGGATTCGGCTTCTTTGTGAAGGCGCTCGCGGATAACGCGCGACTGCACTTTTTTACCGTCACGGCCCGCCAGCGGGCTGTCGTTGATGCCAAAGGTAACAGTGATCGTCGGCGGATCAATCGGCTGGGCCGGAATCGCGTCAACGACGGCTTGCTCGGCCAGAGTATCGGCCACGGTCGCTTTGGTCATGCCCGCGATTGAGACGATATCACCGGCTTCTGCCAGATCGATCGCGGTCTGCTCAAGCCCGCGAAACGCGAGGATCTTGGTGCAGCGGAAGTTCTCGATCAACTTGCCATCACGCGACATCGCTTTGATGGTCTGGCCTGCCTTCAGCGTGCCAGATTCGACGCGGCCCGTCAGCAGGCGGCCCAGAAAGGGATCACCGCCCAATGTGGTGGCCAACATGGTGAACGGTTTTTCACGGTCGGCGATTTGCGCGGGCGCGGGCACGTGGCTGAGGATCAACTCAAACAGGGCGCTCAGATCCTTGCGCGGGCCATCGAGCGTCATATCTGCCCAACCGGCACGTCCCGAGGCGTACATGGCCGGGAAATCCAGCTGGTCGTCATCGGCGCCGAGGTTCGCAAACAGGTCAAAACACTCGTCCAGCGCGCGGTCAGGCTCGCCATCTGCTTTGTCTACCTTGTTGATCACGACGATGGGACGCAGGCCCAACTTGAGCGCTTTTGCCGTCACGAATTTCGTCTGTGGCATCGGGCCCTCGGCGGCATCGACTAGCAATACGACACCGTCCACCATCGACAGGATCCGCTCCACCTCGCCGCCGAAATCGGCGTGGCCGGGGGTGTCGACGATGTTTATGCGTGTGTTGTTCCAGACAACGGAGGTCGGCTTGGCGAAGATCGTGATCCCGCGCTCGCGCTCCAGATCGTTGCTGTCCATGGCGCGCTCGGTGGTGGCCTGGTTTTCGCGGTAGGTGCCGGCTTGTTTCAACAGTTCGTCGACCAGCGTGGTTTTGCCGTGGTCAACGTGTGCGATGATTGCGATGTTTCGCAGGTCCATTTGGATTACCTTATCTCATGGGATTGAGCGGCCTCTAACGCGCCTCTCGCCAAAAGGCCAGCAAATTCCGGATTTACGCGCCGTCGTCTTTTGGCCGCGTGAGCGGAAGGGGTTCCTTGAAGGTCAGGGTCCGGTACGGGAAGGGGATTTCGATGCCTGCATCATCCAACGCGCGCTTGACCGAGGCGATAACTTTGTCGCGGCTCAAGCGGATGTCCAAGGGGGTCGAACCGGTCCACCATGTGACCTCGAAATTGATCGCGCTGTCGGCAAATTCCTGCGCGAAGATCTGCACGTCGCTGACATCGTTATGCACTTCGTCTACGGCGCGCACGGCCTGTGCGATCACCTCGCGGGCACGGTCTATGTCCTCTCCATAAGCGACGCCGCAGGTGATCGTGGTGCGGCGCAGATCCTTTGCGGTGCGGATGGTCACGGGATTTTTGAAAAACATCGCATTGGGCGCGACCACCAGCTGTCCGTCGGTCTGCCTTATATGCGTGTCACGGATGGTGATTTCTTCGACTTTTCCCTCGATATCCTCACATTCGATGAAATCGTCGATTGCGAAAGGCTCGCGTACCAACAGCAAGATACCCGCGAGGAAATTCTCGAACACATCCTTGAACGCAAAGCCAATGGCAACACCGCCCACACCCAATGCGGTCAACGCGCGACCGGGCGTGATCGTCGGGAAGGCGATTGTGATTGCAATCAGCACAGCGAAAAGCCACATTCCCACGGTAATCAGCATCATCACGACGTCAACGAGAGACCGGCGCATCCGTGCCTGGCGCAGTGTACGGGGCAAAGCCCATTGGACGAGCTTGATGATCGCCCAGATGAATAGAAGAAAGACGACCGACAGGATCAGCTGCGGCAGCACCTTCCAAAAACCGGTAGCGTAGGCTTCAAGCTGATTGCGCAGGGGGTCGGGCAGGGTGCTCCAGACGGAGCTTATAAATTCAAACATAACAGCAAACGCATTCGGAGCGGCAGAGTTCCCTCAATGGGCGGTGGTGCCGGAAAACAAATGGATCACTGCGATGCCGCCCACGATCATCGCGATCCCCAACACCGCGGCGAGATCAAGCTTTTGTCCAAAAACGAACAGTCCGATCAGCGAGATGAACACGATTCCTGTACCAGACCACAGTGCATAGACAATGCCCACCGGCATCACCTTGAGCGTCATCGACAGCAGGTAAAAAGAGATCCCGTAGGCGAGCACCACCACCACCGACGGTACCAGCCGGGTGAACTGCCGGGAGGCCTGAAGCGCGGTTGTGCCTATGGTCTCGGCCAGAACAGCGAGGACCAGAATGAGGTAAACGGGCATGGGAGCGTCCTTGTGATGCGCAGCGGTCTGACGTTATCCGGGCAGGGCTGCGCTCAGGTTCTGGTCAACCTTCTCCAGAAAGCCCATCGTGGTGAGCCAGCCCTGATCCGGCCCCACCAACAGCGCCAGATCCTTGGTCATATGACCCGCTTCGACCGTCTCGACCACGACACGCTCCAGCGTCTGTGCAAAATTGATCAGCGCGTCATTGCCGTCAAGCTTGCCGCGATGCTTGAGCCCGCCGGTCCAGGCATAGATCGAGGCGATAGAATTGGTCGAGGTCTCCTCGCCCTTCTGGTGCTGGCGGTAGTGACGGGTGACCGTGCCGTGTGCGGCTTCCGCTTCGACGGTCTGCCCATCGGGCGTCATCAGGATCGAAGTCATCAGCCCGAGGCTGCCAAAGCCCTGCGCCACGGTGTCGGATTGTACATCACCGTCGTAATTCTTGCAGGCCCAGACATAGCCGCCGTTCCACTTCATCGCGCAGGCGACCATATCGTCGATCAGACGGTGTTGGTATGTGATGCCCGCCGCTTCGAATTTTTCTTTAAATTCAGTGTCGAAGATGTGCTGGAACAGCTCCAGAAATCGCCCGTCGTATTGCTTGAGGATGGTATTCTTGGTGCTCAGGTAGACCGGCCAACCTTTGGTCAGACCATAATTCATCGACGCGCGGGCGAAGTCGATGATGGATTTATCCAGATTGTACATCGCCATGACCACGCCGGAATCGGGCGCGTCGAAAACTTCATGCTCGATCACGGTGCCGTCTTCGCCCACGAATTTGATCGTGAGCTTACCTGCGCCGGGGAATTTGAAATCGGTCGCGCGGTATTGATCGCCAAAGGCATGGCGCCCCACCACGATGGGCTGGGTCCACCCCGGCACAAGGCGCGGTACGTTTTTGCAAATGATCGGCTCGCGGAAAATTACACCGCCCAAGATGTTGCGGATCGTCCCGTTGGGCGAGCGCCACATCTTCTTGAGACCAAATTCCTCGACCCGCGCCTCGTCGGGGGTAATGGTCGCGCATTTGATCCCGACACCGTATTTCTTGATCGCCTCCGCACTGTCGATTGTGATTTGGTCATCGGTCTCGTCGCGGGCCTGAATGCCAAGGTCGTAATATTTCAGATCAATATCGAGGTAGGGCAGGATCAGCTTTTTCTTGATGAAATCCCAGATAATGCGGGTCATCTCGTCCCCGTCAAGCTCGACAACGGGGTTCTCTACCTTGATCTTGGTCATCTGGTATCCTTTGGCTCTGGACTGCATGGACCCGCGTTTAGCTCAATCCGCGATGCGGGGAAAGCGGTGGGCGATGATCTGTCGTCGCGATGCTACCGATCCAGACGGGCGCTGAAAAAGTCAGCGATCTTGCGCTCTGCGAACTGCCACAGGGCGGGCGCGCCGATGGCGATCTTCGCGCCGACGCGCGCAGCAATGGTATCTTCGCTCACATTATACTCTATCCAGCTACCACCCCCCGAGACGAGGTTCTGCATCGGCGGCTGAAACCGGTCGAGCGATTTGGCAAACTGTGCGGACGGAGTTTGCGCCGCCTCGAACTCTTCCCACATTGCGCGAAGATCGTCGCCTATATCATTGGGAAGAAGTCCGAATATCCGGTCAGCGGCTTTACGTTCGTCCGCTTGCATCGCGGCGGGGTCATGGTTGCCGAAGATCGGATTATCGCCTGAATCAATCTCGACCAGATCGTGCAGGATCAGCATTTTGATCACGCGGGTGATGTCCACATCCGCCCCCGCCTGATCTGCCAGCACCAGCGCGTAAAGCGTCAAATGCCAGCTGTGCTCGGCCGAGTTTTCCATGCGTGACGCGTCGCACAGGGTCGTGGCCCGCACCACCGACTTGAGCTTGTCCGCTTCGTTGAGAAAAGCGATCTGTTGCTCAAGGCGGTCGGTCATTCGGGTGCAGCGCGGTGCTTTTTGAGCTTTGCGGCCAGAAACGCACGGCCCTTCTGCTCGGCCATGCGTGTACGGATAGCCGTCAAAAATGCCTCTTCGAGCGTTTGCGACGACGCGCCCAACACATCGCCCACTTACATGAACAACCTGTCCTCGCCGGTCTCTTTCTGAACGGCAAGACATTCCTCGGCCAACTCGTTGGCCATACGTGTGACTGCTTCGTCGGCCATTAGCGTGTGTTCTCGGTCAGGCGACGGCGCACGTAATCGGTGGTCGCGTCGATCATCGTGTCCATGTGCGGCTCTTCAAAGAAATGGCCCGCACCCTCGATCTGCTGGTGGGTGACGGTGATGCCTTTTTGTTCGTGCAGTTTGTTGACCAGATTGACCGTATCGGCGGGCGGTGCGACGCGGTCGCCGGTGCCGTTGATCACCAGACCCGAGGCCGGGCAAGGCGCGAGAAAGCTGAAGTCGTACATATTTGCCGGTGGCGCCACCGAGATGAAGCCCGTGATCTCGGGCCGCCGCATCAACAGCTGCATCCCGATCCAGGCCCCGAAGGAAAAGCCCGCGACCCAGCAATGTTTGGAGTTATTGTTCATGGACTGCAAATAATCCAGCGCCGAGGCCGCATCCGACAGCTCGCCGATGCCCTGATCGTATTCGCCCTGGCTGCGCCCGACACCGCGGAAATTGAACCGCAGCACCGTGAACCCCATCTTGTAGAAGGCGTAGTGCAAATTGTACACGACCTTGTGGTTCATCGTGCCGCCGAACTGCGGATGCGGGTGCAGAACGATCGCGATCGGCGCGTCACGCTCTTTTTGCGGATGATAACGGCCCTCTAGGCGACCTTCGGGTCCGGGAAAAATAACCTCGGGCATGGGTGTACTCTCTTGCAGGCTCTCGGGGCGGGATGATATTCTTGACGAAATCCATCAGGCACCTTAGAACAATTCTAAATGTGGGTCCAAACGTGCGGACGTGTCTGTGCGATGTAGGCATTATGCCCGCCTTCGTCAAACAAAAGCCTGATCCGCGAAAAGGAGTGAGCATGAAGCTGTCGACAAAAGGGCGCTATGCGATGGTGGCTTTGGCCGATATCGCGCTGCAGGACGGGGACAAGCTGGTCTCGCTGGGTGATATTGCCGAGCGGCAGGATATCTCGCTGCCCTATCTCGAGCAGCTGTTCGTGAAGCTACGGCGCGCGGGCCTTGTGAATTCCGTGCGCGGTCCGGGCGGCGGCTACCGTCTGTCTCGGCCTGCGTCCGATATCCGCGTCGTCGATATTCTGGCGGCGGTGGATGAAAACGTCGATGCGATGCACAAAGGGGCAGGGGCGTCGGGCGGCACTTCGGGCAGCCGTGCGCAGTCCATGACCAACCGGCTGTGGCAGGGCCTGTCGGCACATGTTTATGTCTTCCTGCACCAGACGCGCCTGTCGGATGTGGTGGAAAACCAGATGACCCCGTGCCCCGCCGTGCCGCATCTGTTCGCCGTGGTGGACGAGTAATCATGGCGCGGGTGTACCTTGACCATAATGCAACCACGCCACTGCGCACCCAGGCGCGCGCGGCGATGATTGATGCGATGGATATTCTGGGCAATCCATCCTCCGTCCATGCCGAAGGGCGCGCGGCCAAAATGCTGGTGGAGCGGGCGCGGACGCAGGTCGCAGAGTTGGTGGGATGCAAGCCGCAGCAAGTTATCTTTACCTCCAGCGCGACCGAGGCTGCGGCGCTTGCCGTAGCGCAGAAGGCGCGGCATGGCGGCACCTTCACGGCCCTGCCGACCGAGCATGACTGTCTGGGCATATGGAGCGAGGATACCCTGACCAGTGCCTATGACAAAGACGGACAGTCCGCTCCGACCGCTCCTGAGTTGCGCGGACTTGTTGCCCTGTCGGCGGCGAACAGCGAGACGGGCATTTTAGGTGCGGGCGGACGTGTGAACGGCAGCGGCGAGGGGTTTTCGGCCCTGTGCGACATTACCCAAATGGCCGGTAAGATACCTGTCGCCTATGAGGCGGTGACCCCGTCTTATGCAATTCTGTCGGCGCATAAGATGGGCGGTCCAAAAGGCATCGGCGCGCTGATCAATTTTACCGCTGACGATCCCGAACCGATGCTGCGCGGTGGCGGACAGGAGATGAACCGCCGGTCGGGCACGGAGAATATCACGGGCATTGCAGGATTCGGGGCCGCCGCGCGGGCCGCGGGCGCGGACGTTGCGGCGGGCAGGTGGGACGAAGTAGCCCAACTTAGAAGTATTCTAGAAAAGGCTATTGCGTCTGCCTCAGATCAGACTATTTTTGTCGGGAATGAAGTTGATCGCCTGCCGAATACCTCCTGCATGCTCACCCCCGGTTGGAAGGGCGAAACGCAGGTGATGCAGATGGATATTGCGGGGTTTGCGATCTCGGCGGGATCCGCCTGCTCCAGCGGCAAGGTCAAGGCCAGCAAGGTTTTGCTGGCGATGGGATATTACGAGGCAGAGGCGGCATCGGCGATCCGAGTGTCACTGGGCCTTGAGACGACACAGGATGACGTGCTGGCCTTTGCGGATGCATGGGCGCGCAGGTTCGAGAAACACCAGATGCGGGCGGCGTAAAGCCCGAAGCCAAGAGGAAGATGATCATGGATACTATAGTAGACAGTGGCGTGAAAGACGGCGTTGATCAGGATACCGTTGACGCGGTGCGCGAAGTTGGCGGCGCCTATAAGCACGGCTGGTCCACCGACATCGAGATGGAATATGCACCGCTGGGTCTGAACGAAGATATCGTCAAACTGATCTCGGAGAAGAACGGAGAGCCACAGTGGATGCTGGACTGGCGTCTCGAAGCCTTCGAGCGTTGGAAGTCTATGAAGTATCCCAAGTGGGCGATGGTCGATTACCCTGAAATCGATTTTCAGGACCAGTATTATTACGCCCGTCCCAAAAGCATGATCCAAAAGCCTGCGTCGCTGGATGACGTAGATCCCAAATTGCTGGAAACCTATAAAAAATTGGGCATTCCGCTGAAAGAGCAGGCGATATTGGCAGGTGTTGAAGGGGCGGAACACATGTCCGACGCGCCGCGCAAAGTGGCCGTTGACGCGGTGTTCGATTCCGTTTCGGTGGGCACCACGTTTCAGGAAGAGCTGAAGAAAGCAGGCGTCATATTCTGCTCTATTTCGGAGGCCATAAAGGAATATCCGGATATGGTGCGCAAGTATCTGGGCACCGTCATTCCGAATTCCGACAATTATTACGCGACGCTGAACGCCGCCGTTTTCTCTGACGGGTCGTTCGTCTACATTCCGCCCGGCGTACGCTGTCCGATGGAATTGTCCACGTACTTCCGCATCAATGCCGAAAACACCGGGCAGTTCGAGCGTACGTTGATCATCGCTGACAAGGGGTCGTATGTGTCCTATCTTGAGGGGTGTACCGCGCCACAACGTGACGAAGCGCAACTGCACGCCGCCTGCGTCGAGCTAATCATCGAGGAAGATGCGGAGATCAAATATTCCACTGTGCAAAACTGGTATCCCGGTGACGAGAACGGCAAGGGTGGCATCTATAACTTCGTGACCAAGCGTGCGGACTGCCGTGGCGACCGGGCCAAGGTGATGTGGACGCAGGTCGAGACCGGCTCTGCGGTGACCTGGAAGTACCCGTCCTGCATTTTGCGCGGCGACGACAGTCAGGGTGAATTCTATTCCATCGCCATCGCCAACAACATGCAGCAAGCCGACACCGGCACCAAGATGGTGCATCTGGGAAAGCGGACGAAGTCGCGGATCGTCTCCAAGGGGATCTCGGCGGGCAAGGCACAGAACACTTACCGCGGTCTGGTGTCCATGCACCCAAAGGCCAAGGACAGCCGCAACTATACCCAGTGCGACAGCCTGTTGATCGGTGACAAATGCGGCGCCCATACCGTGCCCTATATCGAGGTGAAGAATAATTCATCACGGGTAGAGCACGAGGCGACGACATCGAAGGTGGACGATGACCAGCTGTTCTATTGCCGCTCGCGCGGGATGGACGAGGAAGAGGCCGTGGCCCTCGTGGTCAACGGGTTCTGCAAGGACGTGCTGCAAGCGCTACCGATGGAGTTTGCCATGGAAGCGCAGGCACTTGTGGCGATCTCGCTTGAGGGTTCTGTCGGCTGATGCAGAAGCTGCTGAAAGAAACCGGCATCGCGGCCGCTGCGTATTTCGCACTGAGTCTGGCTTTCGGCTTTGGCATCGACGAGGGCGATGGCTGGCCGGAGGCCGCGATGTCTGCGGTGATTTTTGCGGGTTTCTACTTTGTCGTCGGGCTTGTGATCCGTTGGTTCAAGGGGCGTAGTTCATGATTCTGACAACCACCAACACCATCGAGGGCCGTACTATCACAGCCTACCGTGGCATTGTCGTGGGTGAGGCAATAATGGGTGCCAACATCGTGCGCGATCTTTTCGCGCGCGTGACCGATATTGTCGGTGGCAGGTCCGGCCAGTACGAGAACAAGCTGCGGGACGCACGCGAGGCGGCGATGGACGAGTTGACACAGGAGGCGCAGCAAAAAGGCGCCGATGCCGTGGTGGGTGTCGATATCGACTACGAGATCATCTCCGACAGCATGATGATGGTTTCCGTCTCCGGCACGGCGGTTTCGTTGGAGTGAGTACGGGCGTGACACATACCAAGCCCCTCAAGCTGCATTGGTGGAAGGCGGAGCCAAATTTCGGCGATGCGATCAATCCAATGATCGCGGGCCATCTGGCGCAGCGCGAGGTCGTACACACCGGCCCGCGGAAGGCTGATATGTTCGCCATCGGCTCGATGCTTCAGGTGGTCAAACGCACCCACAAGGAGCCGCGCGAGAGCGGTGATAAACTGTGCGTTTGGGGCACCGGACTGCTTAACCCGGTGTTTGGCCACGGCTTTCTCAAGCATGTCGATATCGCACTTTTGCGTGGTCCGATCACGGCGGCGCTGCTTTCGCTAGAACACAACCGTTTTGGCGATCCTGGCCTTCTGATCAACGCGGCACTGCCGTTTTCGGGCACGCAAGGCGACCGCATCGGCATCGTACCGCATTACTCGCTGATGGAGGATGCTGCGCTGTTGGCCTTTGTCGCCTCCGATCCGGCTTATTTCTTGATCGACCCTCGCACTGATCCGGCGCAGGTCTGTCACCAGATTGCGGGCTGTGCCCATATCTATGCCTCCTCACTGCACGGCCTGATCGTTGCGGATGCTTACGGCGTGCCCAATACCTGGACGGTGCCAGAAGGCCAAAGCTGGTTAAAATACCTCGATTATGCCGCCTCCGTCGGGCGCCGCGATATGCTGGCGCCGATCGGGCTGGAAGACATCAAAAACCATAAACCGGTGCCGGTCGATTACTCGGACGGCATCACCGCTGCACGCGAGGCTCTCGTGGAGAGCTTTCCCGCGCGGCTCAAATCATCGGCCCCCGTGGCCGCCTGACACATCGCGCGATCTGCGCATAGAAAAGAATAAAGAAAAGGAGCCTCCCCATGCTTAGCATCAAAAACCTGCAGGTAAAGCTGGACGACGAAGACAAACAGATCCTCAAAGGCGTCGATCTGGAGATCAAGGGCGGCGAGGTCCACGCGATTATGGGGCCAAACGGCTCGGGCAAGTCGACACTGTCCTATGTACTGTCGGGTAAAGACGGCTACGCGGTGACGGGCGGTTCTGCCGCGCTTGAGGGTGTCGATCTCTTGGAGATGGAACCCGAGCAGCGCGCGGCCGCGGGCCTGTTCCTGGCCTTCCAGTACCCCGTCGAGATCCCCGGCGTCGGCAACATGACCTTCCTGCGCACTGCCGTGAACGCACAGCGTAAGGCGCGCGGCGAGGAGGAAATGTCGGCGGCTGAATTCCTTAAAGTGGTCCGTGCCAAGGCAAAAGAGCTTCAGATCGACGCCGAGATGTTGAAGCGCCCGGTTAACATGGGCTTCTCCGGTGGCGAGAAGAAACGCAATGAAATCCTACAGATGGCGATGCTGGAGCCAAAGATGTGCATCCTTGACGAGACTGACTCCGGTCTCGATGTGGATGCGATGAAGTTGGTGTCCGAAGGGGTGAACGCCCTGCGCTCCGAGGGACGCGGCTTTTTGGTCATCACCCACTACCAGCGTCTGCTGGACCACATCAAACCGGACTTCGTGCATATCATGGCAGATGGCCGGATTATCAAAACAGGCGGTCCCGAACTGGCGCTTGAGGTCGAGAACAACGGCTATGCAGATATCCTTGCCGAGGTGGCATAATGGCTGACGCAGCAGCAAAAACCGACCCGACCGAGGCGATGATCGCCTCTCTTGAAATGCCTAGCGGTACCTGGGTGCAGCCCTTGCGCGAAGATGCGTTGGCGCGTCTGCGCGTAATGGGATTGCCGCAGCGCCGCGATGAGTATTGGAAATATACCCGTCCCGACACGCTGACGCAGCCCGAAGCACCCCACGCAGCCGTGTTGGACAGTGACGAGGCGCCGATGTTCGGCGACGTAGAGCGATTGCAAATCGTCTTTGTGGACGGCGTCTTCGATGCCGAAGCCTCCGATGATCTGAGCCTTGAAGGCATCACAATTGAGCGTCTCGCCTCTGCGGACAGCGATCTGCATTGGGCCAAGAACGTCTACGGTGTGCTCGAGACGCGCGGGCAAACGCCGGTGGCGCGCCCTCTGGCCGCACTCAACACCGCATTCGCAACCGACGGCATCCTGATCCATGTGACGGGCAAGCCGAGCAAGCCGGTGAACCTGACTTATCACCATAAATCAGAGAGTTCCGATGCGATCCTACACCACTGCATTAAGTTGGACGAAGGCACTGAGCTGACATTGCTCGAAAACGGTCCGGCGGCTGCCCGATTTAACAAAGTGCTGGAAGTCGAAGTCGCTGATCGCGCCTCGTTCCACCACATCCGCACCCAAGGCCGCGATCACGAGCGGCGCGCGGCGACGCATATCTTCACGCGGTTGGGGACTGAATCGGCGTTCCGCTCGTTTACCATGACGGTAAACGGTGTGCTGACACGCAACGACTGCGTGATCGAGCTGACCGGGGATGACGCGCTGGCCCATGTTGCGGGCGCTTGTGTGGGCGACGGCGATTTCGTACACGACGACACGGTTTTCATCACCCACGATGCCGTGAATTGCGAAAGCCGTCAGGTGTTCAAAAAGGTGCTGCGGAATGGGGCGACTGGCGTTTTCCAAGGCAAGATCTTGGTAAAAGCGGGCGCTCAGAAAACCGACGGTTACCAGATCAGCCAATCGTTGCTGCTCGATGGCGACAGCCAGTTTCTGGCCAAGCCGGAGTTGGAGATCTACGCCGATGACGTGGCATGTAGTCATGGCTCGACCTCCGGTGCGATCGACGAGGACGCGCTGTTTTATCTGCGCTCACGCGGTGTGCCGGAGGGCGAGGCGACGGATCTGTTGACGCTTGCATTCCTGGCAGAAGCGGTCGACGAGATTGCCCATGAGGATCTGCGCGCGGACATCACCGACAGGCTCGGCGCTTGGCTGCAACGGCACAGAGGCTGATATGGCGCTGACCAGCGATATTTTGGCGACCTATAAAGGTCCGGGCCGCGTCGTGGCCCGGTTTCTGGCGCAGGGCCGCAATGAGGTGCGCGCGCTGTTGTTCGTGCTGATCGCGGGAATGATGATGTTCATCGCCGTGATGCCCTATCAGGCCCGCGAGGCACAGCTTGACCCCGACATCCCGCTTCAGGCGCGGATGTATTGGAGCGCATTTTTCTACATCCTGATCGTGCCGATCCTGATCTATCTCTTCGCGGTCCTGGTTTGGGGGGTGTCTCGCATCGCCCGTCGGCAGATCACCGGATACGAGATCAGGTTTACGCTGATCTGGGCCTTTCTCGCCTCGACGCCGGTAATGCTTTTGATGGGGCTGACGGCGGGTTTTATTGGTCCCGGCATACAGCTACAGGTACTGGGATTGATCTGGCTCGTCCTGTTTGGCTGGTTTTGGGTGGCGGGACTGTTGCGCGCCGATGGAGCAAGTGAATGATAGAGCGTGATGCCGTAAAAGATCTGGTGCTGGAGACAATTCAGACACCGCGCAGTGCCGCGCAAAAGATCATCTCGTTATACCTCAGCCGTGATGTACTTTGGACTTCACTCGTACTTGTGGCATGCTTCAACAGCATCATCTTTAGCATGTCCTTGCTGATCTCTGATACCTCAGCATTGCCACCACTGCTGCGCAATCCGCTGATGTTTTTCATGCTGGTCACTGGCTTGCAGGTCTTGTCTGTACACGGATTTTACTGGGGTGGCCGCGCCTTGGGCGGGAACGGGGATCTGGGCGATTTACTGTCCTTGATGGTTTGGTTGCAGTTCTTGCAAGCTGCTGCAAACGTGTGTCTTTTCTTCGTGCTACTGATCTCACCGGGCATCGAGGCGATATTGTCGCTGGGGGTGGGTATTCTGGGACTGTGGATTACATTGAATTTCATCACCGAGGCGCTGCATTTGCCCGGACTGCTACATGCCGTTGGCGTGTTGGTTCTGGCCACTGTCGGCATTGCCTTCGGTCTTGTTATTCTGGCCGCCATGATCGGTCTGGGGGCTTTAGGAGTGCCAGCGAATGTATGATGTAACAGCAATCCGCAGTGATTTTCCAATCCTGTCGCGCGAGGTAAACGGCAAACCCTTGGTGTACCTCGACAATGGCGCATCCGCGCAAAAACCACAGGTCGTCATCGACGCGATCACCACGGCCTATTCACATGAATATGCCAACGTTCACCGCGGCTTACACTACCTTTCTAATCTGGCGACAGATAAGTATGAGGCCGTACGCGGGAAGATGGCGCGCTTTCTCAATGCCGCCTCCGAGGACGAGATAATCTTTAATTCCGGCACCACCGAGGCGATCAATATGGTCGCCTATGGCTGGGCCATGCCGCGTATGCAGGCGGGTGACGAAATTATTCTGAGTGTGATGGAGCATCATGCGAACATCGTGCCATGGCATTTCCTGCGTGAGCGGATGGGTGTGGTGATCAAATGGGTCGATGTAGATGACAGTGGCGCATTGGACCCCCAGGCCGTCATCGACGCGATCACCCCCCGCACCAAGCTGGTCGCAATTACCCATATGTCCAATGTATTGGGGACCGTCGTTGATGTGAAAACCATCACCGCCGCGGCGCAGGCAAAAGGCGTCGCCGTTCTGGTCGATGGCTCTCAGGCGGCGGTGCATATGCCGGTGGACGTGCAGGATATCGGCTGTGATTTTTACTGCGTGACGGGTCACAAGCTCTACGGTCCTTCCGGCTCCGGCGCGATCTACGTAAAATCCGTGCGGATGGCCGAGATGCAACCCTTTATGGGCGGCGGTGACATGATCCGCGAGGTGAGCAAGGATGCGGTGATCTACAACGATGCACCGATGAAGTTCGAAGCGGGCACACCCGGCATTGTCCAGACCATCGGCCTAGGCGTGGCGCTGGATTACATGACAGGGGTGGGCGTCGATCATATTGCTGCGCATGAGGCGTCACTGCGTGACTATGCGCAAACAAAGCTCGCCGGACTTAATTGGATTCAGGTTCAGGGCACCACGCCCGACAAGGGCGCGATTTTCAGCTTCACGATGGAAGGCGCGGCGCATGCGCATGACATCTCCACCATCCTCGACAAAAAAGGCGTGGCGGTGCGCGCGGGCCAGCATTGTTGCGGGCCGTTGATGGCACATATGAACCTCAACGCGACCTGCCGTGCGTCGTTCGGCATGTACAACACCACAGGCGAGATCGATACGCTGATTGATGCGCTGGAACTGGCGCATGATCTTTTCGCCTGAATCGATCCGGTTTTGAATTGCAGGGGCGGCGACAGCGCACTATACCGCCCTTAAGGACCCATAGCTCAGCTGGATAGAGCGCTGCCCTCCGAAGGCAGAGGTCGCTGGTTCGAATCCAGCTGGGTTCACCATTACAAATCAATCACTTAGCGGAATATCGAAGGCTGGAAAATCAGTCTATATCTGTGATCCCTCACAGAAACGCACGATTCCAGCAAAGAAAAACGCCGCGTCCACTGGCATGGAGCACGGCGTCAAAAATATCGAGACTGACAAAGTATCTCCCGCGAACGATACCCCAAAGCGGGGCCGTTCTGCAATGTCTTTGTATGCCAAGGACCGCCATAAGCGCGCGTCTAAGTCGCTGGGCTACGTCCTGACCATGGCAACCCCTGACGCATGGGAGGGCTTCGTCCTTGTGCTCAAGGCGAGACTGACCACGGGCGAACGGCAGGCGCTGGCGATGGCGGCGCTGGTCACGCTCGACGATGATACCGCATATCGTACGGCATCGGCGGCGGTGTTCGGAGTTCTGGACGGCGAGGTGCTGGTATGAACGCTGTTTTTCAGGCCTGCCGTAAAAAGCGCAACCGTGGCTATATCGAGAACTACCGCCCAAGCAAAAAGACACAGTTACTGCTGGATCAAGCGCAAGCTGTGCTTGATGAATACCGCATATACTGGCCACTGACATGCCGTCAGATTTTCTACCGCATGGTAGGCGCGCACGGCTATGACAAGACAGAGGCGGCTTACGGGCGTCTTTGTCACCATCTCGCCAATGCGCGGCGGGGTAAGGCAATCTCCTTCAGCTCGATACGTGACGATGGCGTCACCAGCTATTCGATGGAGCATTTCGACGACCACGACGACTTCCTGCGCCACGTGCGGGAACTTGGCGAAACATACACCCGGAACAAGCTGGCGGGGCAGGATATACACATAGAGGTTTGGTGCGAGGCGGCGGGTATGTTGCCTCAACTCTATCGTGTCGCTGAGCCTTATTCCGTGCCTGTATATTCTTCGGGCGGCTTTGATAGCCTCACGTCTAAAAAACGGCTGGCGGATCGTATCTGCGCAATAGGAAAGCGCGCAATCATCCTGCACCTTGGCGACTATGACCCAAGCGGCGAATCCATCTTTGACGCCGTTGCACAGGATGTAGAAGCCTTCGTGATGGCGGACAGGCCTAATGGGTTTGTATCGGTAGAGTTTGAACGGCTGACACTTACAGGTGCGCAAGTGCAGGAATATGACCTGCCAACGTCTCCCGCCAAGGCCAGCGATACCCGGTCAAAGAACTGGATCGGCGGTACCTGCCAACTAGAGGCACTGGCCCCTGACCAGATTGCCACCATCCTGAGAAAGGCCATTCAAGAGCATTTTGACTATGACCAGTTGGCAGACGATCAATCTGCTGAGGAGAATGACCGCCTGATGATTAGCGGCCTATTGCCTGCCCCAATGAAGGGGGACGGCGTATGACCTTCCACAATCGCCAGCCAATCGAGCGCGCGGCAACGCCTGCTGAGATCGAACGTCTGCTGCACCACATGCCTGTGGTTGCTCAAATGGCGGAGAACACATGGGCCAAGGGCTTTGCACAGTCTGTCACCAAACAGGCGCGACGCAAGAATTGGAAACCATCCCTGAAACAACTGTCTGTGATGCGCGGGATGGTCTCTGACCTGTTCACCCATGCCAGCGACGATGCGGAGGACTTCAACCCGATTGAAAGCTGATCACCCGTGGCGCTGCTGTAGAGCGGCTGTGGCGTCACGGGTGAAGCATCGGCCCGCGTTCATAGTGAGCATACCTTAGGGGCATATCACAGGACGCGGGTCACGCTCTAGCTTTTGACCGTCGAGCA
>Ga0306910_1000225_pt1 | contig 32443 bp, 28 predicted proteins | sample AntRauMFilla2698_FD_190438 | JGI IMG/M metagenome (GOLD analysis project Ga0306910, IMG submission 190438) | Saline lake microbial communities from Rauer Islands, Antarctica - Metagenome Filla 2 #698 (v2) (version 2) | ecosystem: Environmental > Aquatic > Non-marine Saline and Alkaline > Saline ... | reverse complement strand
TTAATTCATCCACAGCCTGACGAAGGATCACCGGGAACAGACTAAACCTGAATTCGATAGCTATAAACCATTTTTAATTAATAGTTTATAGCTATTACAAAATCCTACTCACCACCCATCGACGGGGCTCAGGATGGATGGCTTTTTTTTAGCTTATAAGGAATTCCAAAAAATTACTCCCAGGACATCAATGTATCTTCAATAATGGTGATACATTCATCCAGCTCTTCTTTGGTCATAACGAGCGGCGGAGCAAATCTGATAATGTTTCCGTGCGTTGGTTTTGCAAGTAATCCGTTTTCTTTCAGTTTCAGGCAGATATTCCAGGCTGTCTCACTGTCGGATGAGTCATTAATCACGATGGCGTTCAGCAAGCCCTTTCCACGCACTTTTGTTACGAGGCTGGTTTTATTAATTATGTCACCCATCTTCTTTCTGAAATACTGACCATGCTCTTCTGCTTTATCAGCTAAGTTTTCATCTTTAAGAACAGACAAGGCTTCCTGGGCAATTGCGCACGCTAATGGATTTCCACCGTAGGTAGAACCGTGTTCACCGGGTTTAATTGTCAGCATCACTTCATCATCGGCTAACACCGCTGAAACGGGAAATACGCCGCCTGATAGTGCTTTTCCGAGAATTAATATGTCGGGTTTTACCTCTTCATGATCGCAGCACAACATTTTACCGGTACGCGCAAGTCCGGTCTGGACCTCATCGGCTATAAATAACACCTTGTTCTTATTGCAAATATCGTATGCTTTCTTCAGATAACCTTCATCCGGAACCACAACTCCCGCTTCACCCTGAATGGGCTCAACCATAAATCCCGCTACATTCGGATCTTTCGTTGCTTCTTCGAGCGCTTCCAAATCGTTGTAAGGGATGATGATATATCCGGGCATGAATGGCCCGAAGTTATTTGTGCTTGAGGAATCGGTGGAAGAAGAGATAGCACCGAGTGTTCTGCCCCAGAAATTTCCTTCCACGAAAATCATCTTGGCTTTGTTATTCGGAATGCCCTTTACTTCATAGCCCCATTTTCTGGCCAGTTTAACCGCGGTTTCACCGCCTTCAACTCCGGTATTCATTGGCAAGACACGATCGTAACCAAAAAAACCGGTGATAAATTTCTCATAGGGGCCGAGCACATCGTTATAAAAAGCACGGGAGGTGAGCGTGAGCGTCTCAGCCTGCTCCTTCATAGCCTCAATAATACGTGGATGACAGTGACCCTGATTTACAGCAGAATAAGCCGAGAGAAAATCATAATATTCGTTTCCCTCAGGATCCCAAACCTTTACACCTTTTGCTTTTGAAATTACGACAGGAAGAGGGTGATAGTTGTGAGCACCATATTTCTGTTCAAGGTTTATCGCCTGTTGAGATGTTATCATACCTTACCTAATTCTAAAATCTAAATCTCTGTTTCTATTTATTACCCCGATTATTCATCAGGGCCTCTCCCGATCAATTGGGGAAATTTGTTTAAAACCGACAGTTATCAGTCAGCCTGAATGTAATATGTTAAACAGAGACAAGCGACCCAAAAATGAAAGCGATTTTCTCGACTTGAAAATCTCATTTACCACGGAAAAAAACCGATCAGAACCAAGCCTTATGACTTACTTTCTGCCTCTTTGGCTTTTTTATACTTACAAGTCGACGGATCGTTACAAGTTCCGAAAAAGTGCAGCGAATGTTCTTTAATATTGAAATCGTGAATTTTCTCCATCAGCGTTTTGATCTCCTGAATGCGGGGATCACAAAATTCCAACACCGTTTCACACTCCTGACAAATAATATGATCATGTTGCTGATAGGAATAAGAGCGTTCGTACAGAGATTGATTCTTCCCAAATTGCTGCTTTTGCACCAATCCGCACTCAACAAGCAGGTCGAGCGTGTTATACACTGTAGCTCTTGATACCCGCGTGGCGTTGTCTTTCATCTGAAAATAGATCTCATCGGCGTCGAAATGTCCGTCGGATCGATAAATTTCCTCAAGAACCATAAATCTCTCTGGCGTCTGACGATGCTTTCTGCCTTTAAGATAATTTCTAAAGATCTCCTTTACTTCCTCTATGGTTTCTTCTGCTGCTGGTTTTGCCATGATTAATGCTTAAAACGATTTGAAATGGTCTGAGGCTGATACTCCCGCACTTAATTTGTACAGGTTAATAGGTCAGAATATCTTATATAACTGTTCAACTGAAAAGATATTTATTAAGTACAATTTAAAAAAATCATTACTTTCTGTTGATTCAACATCACGCAGTTTAGTCACAAAAAACGACACAATTATGACTGTTTGATGAAGGTGATCCAAAAATGGTACGTAATAATGACCGTAATAATCTTTGGCCGGATTTTAAATCCGTAATAACCTTCTTCTGCACAGTCACTTATAACTTTGGGTATTTATGAATTCATCAGTAGTTCCGTTTCAAACGATTCCACAACTATTTGACAATTTAAGCGCGCATTACGCCGGGAAAGAAAAAACAGCTTTTGGTTTTAAACCATCCGTCAATGTGCCTTACACCGAAATAACGTGGGATGATTTCACAGACGATGTCAACTCTATAGCGTCATATCTTATCTCCACAGGCGTTGAAAAAGGTGATAGAATTGCCATTTTGAGCGAAAACAGATACGAATGGGCGGTGGTTGATATGGCTATACACTCCGTTGGAGCCGTAAATGTTGGCTTATATGCCACTCTCCCGCACGACCAATGTGCCTACATTTTACAGGACTCCGGTTCAAAAGTATTTTTCGTTTCTACAGGAATTCAGCAAAAAAAGGCGATTCAGGTATTTGATGACTGTCCAGATCTTAAACAAGTTATCGCATTTGATGAGCCCAAAAACGCGAAATATCTCGAGAATGATTTTTTAACTCTGTATGATGAGATTAAGCAGAAAGGCTATCACCGCATCGGTAGACACATAACTGAGATTGAAGAACGCAGAGAAGCTGTATCGGAGCAGGATATTGCCACGCTCATCTACACTTCAGGAACAACGGGAAAGCCCAAGGGTGCCATGCTTTCACAGAAAAATATCTGTTCAAATGTCAGAGCAGCGCTTAAACGAATTCCTATCAAAGAAACCGATCGAACGCTTTCTTTCCTACCATTATGCCATGCTTTTGAACGCACCGGCGGTTATTACGCTGTAATGTCGTCCGGGGCGGAGATTTTCTATGCTGAGAGCGTCGATACAGTAGCCAAAAATATGACAGAAGCTCACCCAACTATTGTGGTGAGTGTACCCAGACTCTTTGAACGCATTTACAACCTCATTCTGAAAAGTCTCGAAGACGGAACCGAGATAAAACGCAAAATTTTTAACTGGGCGCTGGATGTCGGTGAGCAGTATTGGAACGGTAAACGGGGTTTTATCACGATTCAAAAGAATGTGGCCGACAAACTTGTATTCGATAAGTTAAAAGAGCGCACGGGCGGAAGGATCAGGTTTTTCGTATCGGGAGGAGCCGCACTTTCTCCGAGTGTTGGGAAATTCTTTTTCTCTGCAGGACTCCCCATTTTAGAAGGTTACGGACTCACTGAAACCGCACCGGTAATTTCCGCCAACCCTTTCGGAGAAGAGCGCTTGGGAACGGTTGGTCATGTTTTCCCGGGTGTTACAATTGCTATTCAATCACTCAATGACGGAAAGATATTAGCCAGACTCAACGGGGATAACTACCCTTCCGATTTAACATCAGAACCAGGTGAAATTATCTGTTCAGGTCCCAACATAATGCAAGGTTACTGGAAAAACGAAGAAGCAACCAAAGAGGTAATCGATACTGAAGGCTGGTTTCATACAGGCGACGTTGGTCGTTTTGTAGATGGATATCTGAAAATCACCGACCGCATCAAGCACATGATTGTGAATGCGGGTGGAAAAAACATCTACCCCGGCCCAATTGAAGATCTGTTGAAAACAAGCATGTGGATCGATCAGATTGTCCTGCTTGGAGAAAGTCAAAGCTATATATCAGCTCTTATTGTCCCCGACTACGATCGTCTGAAAAACTACGCGAAAAACAATGATATCAGCTACGATTCAACAGAAGAACTGTTGGGACATGAAAAAATTCAGGAAATCTATCAAAAAGAGGTAAGATCATTTTCTAAACAGTTGGCTTCGCATGAGAAGGTTCGTAAATTCCGCCTGTTGCCAAATGAATTTACGGTGGAATCTGGTGAACTGACTCCAACCCTGAAGGTTAAGCGACGCATAATTGAGGAAAAATACAGCGATTTGATCGAAGGAATTTACGCCGACGATCGCAACTAATCTTTTAATGGACCATCTGCATGACTGTCCAACAAGCTTACAGCGAAAACGCCACATCAATTTTAGACACTCAAACCCTCGCCGATGTCGCCACTCTTTTTGTGGACGCCAACTGCAGCGATCTGATGATTATTCAGGAAGATCAAAGCTTTGTGGGAATATGCTCAGAGGGAGATCTCATCCGAAAAACCATGTTCAAATATTCTGATATGAGAACAGAGGGGCTTTCACGTGATGAAATGTTTGAGATCTATCTCAAGAAAAGTGATGGCATGGCCAAAACAACCGTTATGGATATCGCCACCACAAACCCGATTACAATCACACGCGACACTCCTCTGGCCAAAGCCGCCAGTTATATGGTGTCGAAAAACATCCGGAGATTACCGGTTGTGGAAGATGGAAAACTGATCGGAGTTTTGAGTCGCGCGTTAGCCGTTAAGGCAATTTTTGAACACGGCGAAAAGTGAGTGAAACAACCTGAAATGGTTGACTCCGGATTCTGCAACGCGATCTTATTGTGATAGGAGCTTCGCTATGGAAATCATAATCTACCCTGAGCAATTAATCGAAGGAGAGCAATCATGATTCCCAATATGTGCAGCTATTACTAACGTTCTGCTTAAACCTGGTTACTTTCTGAAAACCAGCATTTCTCTAAAACCATCCGGCTCCAAGAGCTCTGAATGGCCACGGAATACCTACAAGTATCAGAAGCAATCCAATGCCATAAAACACTGCAATTTTTTTATGCTTCTGGACAGCATCAACCGCTCGTTTTGCGGTACTGAATCCTATGGTAATTAATACTATACCCAACAACATCGTTATGAGGTGTTCAACGGTATAAAACCGAAATAACGAGCTTTGCATCATTCCATCCGCAAATTTCACTTTTGGACTCATGAAATAAAGAGCAAATCCTATCAGGAGTTGAATATGGGTAAATATGAGGGCAAAAAGCGCTGTTAATCGATCTGATTTCTCATATGAGCGCTGACCTTTCCAACCTGAAAAAGCCTTCACTAATGCCGCAATCAGCAGCACTAAAACGACCCAGCGTAATCCTGAATGCGCGTGTAATAATCCGTTGTACATAGATTCTCGTTTAAAAGTGTATAATTTTAGGTTCGCTTTTTCTCACTGAAGAGTTAGCCAAAAATCTGTTAAAAAAATTCAATATACCTCTATCAGTATGTCAATTTATTGTTAACACAACATGAAAAAGGATCAGGAAAGTTCAACTGATTTGATAAAGCGTTTTGCTGCCCAGCGGCTGCCGATAAGTCCCAGAAAAATCCCCAGCGCAATCATCACACCAACGGTATAATACCAGCGCCCGAATGGCCAACCTAATACACCTACTTGCGGCAAATAGGTTGGAATAAGATAGTGAAACAGCAGATACACTGCTCCAACTGCAATCGTTGACGCTACCAATCCCTGCATAATTCCTTCAATAATGAACGGCCGGCGAATAAATCCATCTGTTGCTCCCACCAACTTCATCGCCCTGATAATTTCACGCTTCGCGTAGATTGTCAATCGGATGGTGTTATACACTAACAGCATAGTTGCAAGCATAATAATGCCGGCTAATCCCAAACCTATTAATGAAAGTGTTTGTATCCGGGACTCTAACACCATCAGCAATTCTTCATCAAAAGTGACTTCATCAACTACCTTTCTTCCTTTCCAGGTATCCACGAAATCACGCATTTTTTGTATAGAAGCATCAGGAGAAAAACTCACTCTGTACGAGGCCGGGAGAAAATCGAGTTCGGCCAACGCGCTTCCCTGCGAGCCAAAATCACGCATAAAAATAGCCATTGCGCTGTCTTTGCTAATGTAGCTTATATTGTCAACGCCTTCAAAAGCGGCAATCTCATCACCAATATCACGAATTTGATCTCCTTTTGCCTCATTCAGAAAAACCTCAATCTCGACATTAGATTTCAATTCCTGCGTCATGGTATAAAAATTAAATCCCGCTCTGAGCAAAATTCCGGCAAGAACAACGGAGATAAACAGCGCAAAAATGGATGTCAGCGCTGCCAGCTTGGTGCGCTTTATACCAGAAATTCCCTCCTTAATCGTATATCCAAGACTCATGTTAACCTGTTGAAACGTCTTTGCATTAATTGATAAAAATTACTCTCAGCCCGAATCGAAAACGACGTGAAAACTGAGGATATTCCGCAATCTCAAAATGTCCGTTTGTTAACGAACCTTGCTGTAAATTTTCGGCTTTAATATACACAATCATCTGTCTTATACGAGCGCTCATTTCAGCATTCACCCGATACCAGCCCGGCACCGCGCGTGTGGATAAATCGGTTAAATACCGATCAAATTGAGGCAGATAGCGATCGGCGTAATAAAATGTAGGGGCTGATTCTCCCTGAATACCAATCTTTACAAACGCAGCGCTATTAAACCAGAAATCTTTGTAGAAAAAAGATCCTGAATGATATTGTCGCACACGGCCATTTCGTTGAGCGTTTCCTAACTCTGTTTGAGTGGCAAAAGTTACGCTACTCATCAAGTTCCATTCAAACAGATCGGTTCCATCACGATAGCGATATGTTGCATTCAAACGCTGACGCTCATTAGCCCAATTAAAAGTGTCTCCCACAACACCCAATTGATGCCAAACCGGACTGTATCGCACAGAAACCTCGTGATTTCCAAATCCATCAAAAGAAAATCTCCCGCCAAACCAACTTTGAAATACGCCGTCCAGATTGTTTCCTTTCCAGTCATCCGACTCAAACCAACTCAGCTGCGCATCCTGCTGCTTCAATTCAGCACCGGCAAACGTGTGTAGCTGAAATCTCCCAAACGATTGATGCGACTCAGCCATTACAAACTGCTCAATTCCTGTTGGTTGAATAGAAACTCCTCCATCAAGGGAAATACTCAGCGATTCATTTCCCAACTGCGTCGAAGCCTCTACAGGTAGAGAATAGAGCGACTTTTTCCCGAATTGATTAAATCTATCTTCTGAAATGACCATAAAATTGGGTTGAGAACGAAGCCTAACCGAACCGAATGAAAAGGTATACCCTGTAGTCAGTAATCCGCCTGCATCAAAAAATGTTATGTAGGAAGAATCCACCCGCGATACCTGATAATTATTTCCAACCTGAACAGAATCGTCTACACCGTAAAAAAAACGTCTGTTTTTCGTGAGAAATCCACCAAGTTTCAAATCAAAATTATTTCTCTGAGTCTCATATACCGCATATAAACGATGCTCACGCTCACTGGAATAAGCGTTACTGTTGAGCGGGGTCGCCACAAATCTGTTAAACGAAAAATTATTCATATCTGCCACCGCGTATCCATCAGGCTGCTGCTGGCGAATGACATCATACTGCCATCCCGCGCGAAACCTCTCCAGACTATCGGACTGAACTCTCATCTGCGCGTACAGCTGAATTCCCGATGTTTCACTATTCTGATATTCACCTTTATACCCACGATTCCAAATGCCAACTTCGGTCGACACTTTTTTATTCACCGGTAAAACCAAATGACCGCCTACGCTGTTGTAGCCATACGAAGATTGGTCAACGGTAACATGAGTGACCGGTTTCAACTTGTAATATTCGCGCTTATACATTTCCAATCGCTGTGACTGAGGATACAGTTTCCACTGAGCGATTCGCATATACGGTATTTTAGCCTGATGAATCTGGCCGTTCATTGGTGAATTCAGGGTAAATCCATCCAGGAGCACCGCCATATTTTTAAAATCAGCTCCATCCGGATGGAGCTGAGACTGACGCATAAAACCATACATCTGATAAGTCTGCGCAGGATAATGTGTGGACAACAACTCACTGAGATTCGAATAGATATGCCAGCGCATCAAGCTGTCGGTTATTTCTGAGACAGGCTCTTGATAGCTGATTCCTTTTCTGAAAGAAACAGGGACGACATCAGTAGCCACGGAATCGGTTTTGAGTACTTTTTGGAGGGAATCTGCCGGCTGGGTTTGCAATGAATCGATTTGTTGCGCGAAGATTATTCCCGGAATGAAACCGATCACTATTAATATTCCCGATAAAATGAGGGTTTTAAATCTCACGCCTGAACTTTTTGAAGTTCATACGGAAGCGAATTACACTTTTGAAGTACTCGCCTGACTAAATCGAGCGCCAAATTTACCGATCGGATTCGGTTACCATCACGGTCCTTGGTCAGCTGAGTTTTGATAGCAAAACTCTCATCATTATCCGCGTATCCAAACCAAACCGTTCCAACCGGCTTCTCTTCTGTCCCCCCACCCGGACCTGCTACTCCTGTGGTTGAAATCCCCACATCTGTATTAAGTTTTTCTCTTACTCCTTTTGCCATCGCAATTGCTGTCTGCGCGCTAACGGCTCCATGTTCTTTTATGATTTCCGGTGAAACTCCCAACTCCTGTTCTTTCACATGATTTGAGTAGGCGATGATTCCGCCCACCATATATTCACTGCTTCCGGGCGTATCGGTTAAGGCAGCGCCAAGCATTCCACCCGTACAGCTTTCGGCCACTGAGATCGTCATTTTCTTTTGCTTCAACATCTCTCCGATTGCAGAGTCCAGCGTTGTTTCTTTTCCCTCACCAAAAATCTCATCTTTCGCTGCTTCATAAATCTGTTTTTTGATTCGCTCAACACGCTCCTGTGCTTCTTCAATTGAATCGGGACTTCTTGCCGTTACACGAAGCGTAATCGATCCCTGATGGGGTAAAAAAGCCAGCGACTCAAATTCAGTGAGTTCTCCAACCACACCAGAGAGTTTTAAATCTGACAGCGTACTTTCTCCAATTCCGGCTGTTTGTATGTACGTTACAGCCGAATAATGCAATCGGGTGAATTCATCTCCCAGACGCGGAATAACAGACGATTTCATGAGGAATTTCATCTCAACAGGAACACCGGGCATCGCCACAATTACGGCGTTTTTGCAGGTCATCCATAATCCCGGGGCTGTTCCCTTTTCATTTCTGAGCACATCTGCCCGCGAAGGGACCATAGCCTGATCGTGATTTGAAGAACTAAATGGCAACTCTCGTTGCTCAAAAATACGCTTTACAAAATTGAGCGTAGACTCATGCAAAACCAATTCATCATCTAAAAACTCACACAACACTTTCTTGGTGATGTCATCGTGCGTGGGGCCAAGTCCGCCCGTGAGAAGTACAACCTGAGCATTTTGCACAGAACGGGTGAGTACATCCAACAACTGTTCCCGGTTATCACCCACAGTTTCAACGGCGTAAACTTCTCCGCCCACATCGGTTATCTGTCGCGACATCCAGGCCGCGTTTGAGTTAATGATATCTCCGTTGAGTAGTTCATCGCCAATACTTACCAGTACAATTTTCATAGATCAGCAGAAATTTAGAAATTTTATTTGCCTGAAAATACGCAACGATAACGGACTTGCTATCCGGCGTCAAGAAAAACTCACAAGAATGCCTTCATTTTAAAATCAGATCCATTTCAAGGTCCTATTTTAGAGATATATTTCTAACAGGCTAAATTCGTTTCTCAGAAATTCTATGGAAACCCTATCTTTGGGGTTAAATTAAAAAGTCGGACTAAATTACTGTATTTTATTCGGGCCGCTGTATGCTCTAATAGCCAACGATCTTTATGATTCAAAAACTTCCCAATATATTAAGCTCACTGCGCATCATTCTGGCCTTTCTGTTCGTGTATCTTTATCTGCAAACAGAACTTGAATACCGAATAACCAGTCTTGTCATTTTCTTTTTTGCTGCCATCAGTGATTATTATGATGGCAAAATTGCACGGGAATATGAGATTGAGACCAAGTTTGGTGTTTTTCTCGATCCCCTTGCCGACAAATTTTTAACCTTTGCCGGTTTTGCATCTCTCGCTGTTTTAGCTCCCTCTGTCTTTCCTTGGTGGATTGTAATTGTAATTACTGTACGTGATGTTGGTGTAACACTTCTTCGCATTTACGCCGAAAAGAAAGATTACAATATGGAAACCAGATTTCTGGCCAAAGCAAAAACCTTGGTTCAAATGATCTATCTCTATTTGGCCCTCTTATTTGGAATGATTGTAAACCTGAGCTACAACTGGGTTGACATACTTGGTATAACTTTTCATGTCGCCTTCTGGATGGTGATGCTTCTGACCGTGTATTCCGGTTTAGAGTACATTTTCACCAACAAAAAACTCTTTCAAAAATCATCTGCTTAAAAAGTACGTATGAAAGAGCGTTTAGTTGATTTTTTGGGATCAGGGTTCGGAAGCGGGTTTATTCCCCTCATGCCCGGAACTATGGGATCGCTTTTGGCCGTCGGAATTTTATCAATTGGTGTTTTTAGCCTTCCAGAGGTTGAATTCATTCTCTTCACAACAATTTTTTTACTGATTTCACTTCTCCTTCACGCATTTACAGTTTCAGTTTTTTGTGATAAACACGGCAAAGATGCCGGTTCCTTTGTTCTTGATGAATGGGTAGGTCAAACCATTCCCTTCTTCGCTCTTCTTCCATTTTCTGAGCTGCATGCCCATTTCCCTTTGTTGATTCTGCTCGCTTTTGGCTTATTCCGCCTCTTCGATATTCTAAAACCTCTTGGCATAAATAAACTTCAGGACCTTCCCGGTGGCTGGGGTGTGTTAACAGATGATGTACTTGCTGGTCTGTATGCGCTTTTCTGCCTGAAAATGATTATATTTTACGTTTTCTAAAATATTGAGCGACAAACCATTTAGACCGAAATATCAGTTAGCATGAACATTATCAACTCCTCATTTGCTGAAGAGTTAGCTCTTGAGCTTCTCAAAATCGACGCTGTAGTCCTTCGTCCCAACGAACCTTTTGTCTGGGCATCCGGCTGGAATTCACCTATTTATTGTGATAACCGCCTTACACTTACCTATCCTGAGCTTCGAAAAAAGATAGCTAATTCCATCGCTTCGCATATTATTGAAACACATCCCGAAGTCGATGTCATTACAGGAACAGCAACAGCCGGTATTCCACACACAGCCTGGGTTTCCGATATTCTGGACAAACCGATGGCTTATGTCCGTTCTAAAGCCAAAAGCTACGGAATGGGCAATCAGATTGAAGGCGGTGTTAAGAAAGGGCAATCTACCGTAATAATTGAAGATCTGGTTTCAACCGGTGGCTCTGTAATGTCGGTTGTGGATGTGCTCGAATTTGTTGGCGCCAATGTGGATGAAGTGATCTCTATCTTTACCTATGGTTTTGATGTTTCTAACAACGCATTCAAAGAGCGGGAACTTCCCTTTTACACGCTCACAAATTTCGATATTCTAATTAATGTGGCTCAAAAACATGGATTCGTGGACGCCGATGAAGTTCAGCTTCTAAATAGCTGGAGAAAAGATCCCGACACATGGCCAAAGAAATAGAACCAGGTAATTCTTCAGAATCTCATCACTGGTGGGCAGCCGTTTCTGGAATGCTGTCTCTGCTCTTAGTCCGACGCTTTAACTACAATTTTCAGCGATATAAAGATCCTGAGCATATTCCGGAAATTACTCTTCAAGAGCTGCGTCAACATCTCGATGCTTCCATAAATTTGCTTCACAAATTAATCACCGTGGCCTCGCATCAAAGAGAGGGAATTGCGGAAAGCAGAATGATGATCGAAAAGCAGATTGAGTTCCATCTCTACGTGGTAAAACAGCAAATAATTGATCAACCACAGGAAACAGTGAGTTCGGACACTATTTTAAATCTCGACGCCATATTCATTAAGGCAAGAGATCACCAGCTTTCTTCTGATAACACCGACTACAATGATCTTCTTGATATCATCAATCAGCTGCAGGAGATTAAGAGCAATCTTGATACATGATGTAGGATTGAAGGTTCATCCTTTGGATACCATCCGCCCAAAATCAATGCTTCGACAAGCTCAGTATGGATTTTGGACTATAATATGTATTTGGACTCTCTCTGGATTTTGGACTCTCACTGGATTTGGGCTCTAACCGGGCTTTGGCTCTCACTGAGTTTTGAACTATTACCGGGCTTTGGCTCTCTTTGGGATGTGGTTCTGAATATATTTGAAGCTCAGTATGGATTTGGAATCTGAATGAATTAGTAGTTCAATACTTTTTAAATTTTTGGTCATTGATACATTTTTTATTGGCAAAACGATTTTAACACCGGAATCACTCTTCGGAATCTTAAATCTTCAATAGTTTAGTACTTTTGCTTCCTGCATCTCATTTTGGAATCTTTCATCCTCCTTTCCCAAGATCTATTTGACGGGTACAACTTCTGCCAAAATTTCAGTAACTTTGATCCTCCGCACGAATTAAACAACAACGCACCATTATTCATGAACACATCAACAAAACGAAAAACAGAGAATAAATCGTTTTTTATCGAGACTTACGGCTGTCAGATGAATTTCAACGATTCCGAAATCGTGAATTCCATCATGCTCGACCGCGGACACTCTCCCGCTGAAACACCCGAAAACGCTGATATCATTTTTGTAAATACCTGCTCTATTCGCGATAACGCCGAACAGCGCGTGTGGGCTCGTCTTAAATATTTCAATTCTATCAAGAAAAACCAGAATGATGATCTGATTGTGGGAATGCTTGGCTGCATGGCTGAGCGCCTGAAAGAAGAGGTGTTAGAGCGCGAAAAACTCGTCGATATGGTGGTGGGCCCCGATGCTTATCGTGATATTCCCGGCTTGTTAGATGAAGTTGAAAGCGGACAAAAAGCCGTGAACGTGATTTTATCTCTCGAAGAAACCTACGCCGATATCTCCCCTGTCAGAACCACCGGAAATGGGGTTAGCGCGTTCGTCACTATCATGCGCGGCTGCGATAATATGTGCGCTTTTTGTGTGGTTCCGTTCACCAGAGGCCGTGAAAGAAGCCGTCCGAAAGAGAGCATTTTAAATGAAATTCGTGACCTCAGCGAAAAGGGATACAAAGAGGTAACGCTGCTCGGACAAAATGTAAATTCCTACAATTTTGAAGGAACTACATTCGCCAATTTGATGTACGAAGCAAGTCAGATTAATCCCGAAATCAGATTCAGATTCTCATCTCCACACCCTAAAGACTTTCCGGACGAACTTCTTCATGTCATCGCCGATCAGCCCAATGTGTGTAATTACATTCATATTCCGGCGCAATCGGGTAACAATGAAGTTCTGAAGAGAATGCGTCGCCCCTACACCCGCGAGCAGTATTTAAAGCTTATTGAAAAGATGCGCACCATTATTCCGGGGCTTTCACTCTCAACCGATATCATCACCGGATTTTGTGGTGAAACCGAAGAACAGCACAAGGATACGGTTGATTTGATGGGCCATGTTCAGTTCGATCTCGCCTACTTGTTTGCCTATTCCGAGCGTGGCAGAACACTGGCTGAGCGTAAATTTGAGGACGATGTTCCTGAAGATGTAAAAAAGCGCAGACTCTCCGAAATCATCACCACACATCGTACCGGAGCTAAAATCAGCAACGATGCTGAGGTTGGTAAGCGCCACCTCATTTTAGTGGAAGGCCCGAGTAAGCGAAGTGACAAACAACTTTGCGGACGAACCGACACCAACAAAATGGTGATCATCGATACCGATAAATTTGATGCGGGAGATTATGTTGAAGTTGAGATCACCTCGGCAACATCCGCAACGCTGAAAGCAGATGCTATCAGAAAAACAACGTTGCAGGAATTTTTTAAAAATCTGGCAGTAGCCTGAACCACATTACATTAAGAGAGAATACACATGGACGTAAAAGCTTTTCAGGAAAAATATGGCCTGCTGGGTGATTCGCCTGAAATCAAGCAAATTATCACAAAAATCGGGCAGGTTGCCCCAACCGACATCACCATTTTACTTCAGGGTGAAACAGGTGTGGGAAAAGATGTGACCGCGCGTGCTATTCATGGATTGAGCGAACGCAAGAAGAAAAATCTGGTGATTGTAAACTGCGGCGCCATTCCCGAAGGCATTATTGAAAGTGAACTTTTCGGTCACGAAAAAGGCGCTTTTACCGGAGCCCACGACGCTCGGGAAGGCTATTTCGAGAAAGCCCATCAGGGAACCATTTTTTTAGATGAAATTGGAGATACTCCCAAAAATGTTCAGGTAAAACTGCTGCGTGTGCTTGAGTCGGGTGAATTTTTCCGTGTAGGATCATCTGAGCTCAAAACCACCAATGTACGTGTAATCGCTGCTACCAATAAAAATCTGTGGAATCACGTTCAGGATGGCAGCTTCAGGGAAGATCTTTACTATCGCTTAGATACGGTAAAAATAAAACTTCCCCCGTTACGAGAACGAAAAGACGACATTATTCCCCTTTTCCGAAAGTTTGTAAGCGAATACGCCGCCAAATACGACAGCGTGTTTCAGGGCTTTGCAGACGATGCCCGTCAATTACTGATCTCCTACCGCTGGCCTGGAAATATCCGGGAGTTGAGAAATGTGGCCGAACAGTTAGCCGTTTTAGAAAAATCCAATTTCATCACTGTTGACATCCTTAAAAAATACCTCAAAGGTCGTCAACACGAAGGAAATCCGGATAATTTACCTGCTCTGCGTGATCCACTTCACAAGGACAACCGAAGTGACTCAGACAGCGATTCACGCGACCGGGAACTCATCTATCGTGCCCTTATTGACCTGAAAGCTGAGGTCAATGACATGAAAAAAATGCTGGCCGGATTGGTGTATTCCAACTTCACAGGAAAAGAGATTCGGGGAATGTTGCCTGCCAATGTAAATATGCCTTCAGAAGAACAATTCAACAATAAGGAAGAATCACGCGGAACAGTACAATCTGATATTTCGCTGGGAGTAAACAGAAGAGGCGATGATTCCAATTCTGCGTCAGAAATACCCGGAAATGATGCCATCGATTATTCGGAGGAGTTTAAAACGGAGTTTGAGTCGATGCTCGATGACGGTGACGTTCCATCAATCGAAGATGCTGAAAAGTTTCTTATTGAGCGGGCACTCACGAAATACAGCGGCAACCGGCGCAAAGCTTCGGAAGCGCTGGGCGTAAGTGAGCGGACTCTCTACCGCAAACTCGATCAATACGGTTTGCATGAATAAAACGCTGAAAATCGCGCTTTTACTTCTTTTACCACTGATGTTGACTGGTTGTTTCAGCTATAGTTTTCAGGGCGGGTCTATTCCCAAAGATGTAAATACGATTTTCATCGCCTATTTTTCTGATGAAACCGGAAGCGGCCGTGCCCAGCTTTCCGACCAGCTTTTTCGCGCTCTTGAAGACAGATTTGTGAATCAAAGTCGTTTGCAACTCGCCGATACAGAAGGCGAAGCGGATGTTGTACTGAGAGGCACACTCAGAAGCTACAGTAACAGGCCATTTGCCATTACCAGCGATGAACTATCTAATGAAAACAGAGTGAACATCGAGGTTTCAGCTTCTTATCAATATACATCTGAGCCTTCACCGGAGTGGAGCAGATCATTCAGCGGTTTTGCCAACTACGATCCGGCTGAAAATCCAATTCAGGGTGAGCGCGACGCCACCGAAGAAGCATTAGAAAAACTGGCGCTCGATATGTTTAACGAGTCAGTTGCCCGCTGGTAAACCCCTCATTAGGCTTAAAGTCTGGCGCTTCTCACCTCAGAACATCATTTCCCTGAAATCTCCTCAAATTTCAATTGGATGAAACCGCTTTCTGCATTAATTTGATGTGTCCTTGAACATTTTTTCGAACAACTTATGCAGGAATTTCCCTTTTCTTTACCACAGTCTCTCGCCGGGTATCTGGACACATTTCAGAATGAACCGGAGAAAACGCTTTCCAAGCTAAATAAGCATCTGAGCAGACGTGGATATGATGCGGTTGGAACCTTTCTGCTCTCCTGGTTTTATCTCCAGCTCGGTGAACGGGATCAGGCTATTGCCCACGCATTAAAAGCTAAAACCTATGCTCCGGGCAGTCCGTTTTTAGAATACGTTCACTATTTTCTCGTTCATCCGGGAGCTTTTACAGCCTGGAAACCCGAATCTATTCATCGTGATAACCGTTCACGATACATAAGCCGTCCCAAGGACTTTTTGATGGATTTAGAAGCACTCATCGGCCGGCTATCAGAAGTGGAAGGCAGAAAAATTTCTATGCGGGAAAAGGCCGAAGAGAAAGAAGATGATTCGGAAAAAGATCTGAGCGACAGCAGCAAAACCACTAAAAAACTGGCCTCCTTCACTCTCATAGATATTCACGCATCTCAAGACAACTTTGATCTGGCTCTTTCACTTCTAAAACAGATGGAGAAAAATCAACCATCAAAAAAAGAACAGATTCTAAAAAAACGTGATGAAATTAACGCTATGATGCAGGATGAGGATGAGGAGGAGGAAAATTAACTCACTCATTTTTGCTCTTACAAACGGCCATTAAACTAAATCACAGATTTTTTCGTTGAGAGTACCATCAAACTCTTCTATAAATATCTCCTGAGATGACAAACACATTCCGTTTTCTTCCGCTTCTTTCCACTTTATCCATCTTACTCCTGATAGGTATTGTCGGCTGTGCGCCCAAAATGGATGAGAATGTTAAACGGGGATCATCCTACAATTTCCAACCCGGTTACCCCGAATTTTATATCAGTTCATTTGGCTTTTTAAATGAAAATGATCAGCCGACTATCAAAATTATGACTGATATTTTATACAGTAGCCTCGTTTATTTTAATGAGGACTCAGATGAATCTTCTTCAGTTATTGAGGAAAAAGAAGCCTCAAAGGAAGCAAATGTGATAGTTGAAATGACCGCCACTCCTCAATTTAACGGAAACCTTGTCACCGAGTCCTTTAGCTTTGATATAAGCCGGGCCACAGAAAACCAGATTGAGTACGAAACATTCAGCCTTCAGAAAAATTTCGCGGTCGAGTTTGGCAACTACAAAGTTTCGGTAACTGTAACCGATCCTACTTCAGGAAAATCAGTCACGCGCACAGATGATATCGTCATTCCCCATCCCGGTAGCGGTCCATACCTCTCAGATATTGTAATTTTTGGGAAAGATAATGAGGACACAAGTCAGGCCTGGCAACCGTTAACAACGTATGATATTTCTAAAACTATCGATTCCCTTCGTTTTCTGGTTCAGTTAAATAACGATAAGGGTGAAGTTGAGTTTATGACACAACTATCATTTTTCAGAACAGATACAAGCTATGCTGCGAGGTTACATTATTTATCACAGCGAATTGAAACCGGAGCCCATGATGGTTTTTTCTATCAGGATGAAACGGTGATTGATCAAAATCTCTCTTCATTATCAGGTAGCGGTCATCAGTTATATGAATTCACCTATCCTCGTCCGCCCCGCGGCAATTATCGCTTTATCATGAAGCTCATAAATCACAGCAACAATAATAATGGCAATACCTATAAGGCCCGCGATTTTGGTGTAAAAAGTGAAAACTATCCCCAATTAAAAACAGCAAGAGAATTGACCCGACCGCTTATCTACCTGATGGATGAGAAAAAGTACAAGCAAATGCTGAAGATTTCGGAACCCGATTCATTAAAAGTAGCCGTTGATCATTTCTGGCTCTCAAATATTGAAGACGAACAAGAAGCCCTCGAAGTTCTTCAACTCTATTACGAGCGGGTTGAGGAAGCCAACAAGCAATTTTCCAATTTTAAGGAGGGGTGGAAAACTGATCCCGGGATGGTTTATATCCTATTTGGTCCGCCTTGGTACAATCTGACTCGTGGAAATACCATGATCTGGTATTACAGTTTTAACCGACAGGATCCGAACTATTACTATGAATTTGTAAAACCTGTTACCAAGCATGATTCGTATCCGTTCGATCACTGGATTTTAGAGCGGAAACCCGGCTATTTCGATATTCATCAACAACAACTGAATCTCTGGCTTTCCGGAATTATTCTGAATCGTCCAATTTATTAGAACAGTGTTCTGGCTTCCCGGGGATGTAGGACAAATTCCTACATTCGTTCGTGCATCATTCCTATTCATGGAAAAGGTTCAGTCCTAAGTCTTTTTAATTGTTTTCAGATCATATTGTCCATAAAGGAAACCTCGATGCCAATGTGAGGTCATTATGGAAACTATCGCCAGAACCAACACCAACACGCTACCTAACACTGAGACCGGATTTCAGTTTCGAAAATATCCATGTCCTCAGAAACCTATTCATTCACGGTCGGTGCCCAACAACTTCACCGACACTCTTAACCCCGCTCTTTCCCGGCTCCATGATCTGTACAGCAGACTTGATATAGCTCCGGGCGGACTAAAACCCGATCAGGTTGATACATTTTTAGAATTACGCCATCAGGCATTGCAGCTAAATCAACAGGTTGATCATCTTGTTGAATTAATCAATCTCCGTTCACAATTTCAGGATAAGAAAGAGCGTGAGCATCTTAGAAAAATGATTTGCCGAAACCCGGATGATATCTTGTATGAAGAAGCGCTTCATCATGCTCAAGGTGAGCATAGAATTTCAGATATTAGCATTCATGTTCACTCTGCAAAGGTTAAAATCAACTCTGACCATTTGAGGATTGTAATGAGTGAGCTCATCCAAAATGCTTATCAGTATTCTGACAGAGGAAGTGAGGTGGAAGTTGTTTCAACCTTAACAGAAAACAGCCTGAAAATTGAAATTAAAGATAAGGGATATGGGATGTCAGAAAGAAAATCAGAAAAGCTTAACACCATTGCTTCAAGCGATTCAGATAGTTTGGGACTACAAATAGTTCATGAAGTGTTAACTTTTTTCAACGGGACTTTTTCCCTGTTCAGTATTCCCGGCAACGGGACAACAGTTACATTTTCGATTCCGCTTGCCGAGGAAGTTAAATAAATCCCAAAAACAAAAACATACACGATGCTGCAATACAGAGAAGCCGAAAACGTGTTCTGATCATAATAGAATTAAAAAACAGGCCCCAGGTTAGCGGGTGTTCTTCAAGCCACTCATAATAGAGATGACGATGCAACGCACCAATTGCCATAGTCACATGCCCATGTAGAATTGTAATGAGAAAGGGAAATGCAAAGATTAAAGCACCAGTTACAATTATCATTCGATCGAGGCTGAACAACTTCGCGAATTCCATATATGGCCAGGAAAAGAGTAACAATAAGGGCAATGTCAACAGCCAGTTGATCAGGTTAATTCTCTTAAAATTTGATTCTGTTAGCTCGTCAGTTGCCATAAATTCCATTTAACGGTCTTCTTTTTTTGATATGCCATGATAACCCATATTAAGGATTCAACATTTCATTCAATCCAAGAAGGAAACGATAATTTTTCTCTCTTAGTGCTTTTTCCAGATAACCTCTTAGAACAGGGGCAGAATGAAGTTTCTCAGTCAACATTACCATTTCAGGTTCATTCATCAATTCAAGTGCTTCAGCAAGCTCAATTCGGGTAGCATGTGATATTTTTTTTAGTTCACTTTGAAGATCCAGATTATCCAGATTCTCTTTTGTTGTTTGTGAGCTTTCTTCCGGAACTATTTCCCGTTCTATTTGCACATTCAGGCACGAATGAATACACGATACGATATCGTTTAAAACAATGGGTTTCAGCAGCAATTCCTCAAACCCCAATTCGAGCATCTCTTCTCTCGACTCTGCAAATATACTGGCGGTAACAGCAATTACAGGTGTTTTCTTATTCAAGTTACGGAAGCTATTCAGAAACTCCTTTCCCGACATTTCAGGCATAATAATATCGGTAAAAACTATGTCCGGTTTTTCTTCCTGAATGACTTTTAATGCACTCACAGCGGAAGCAAAAGATGCGCAGTTAAAACCTAACTGTTTTAAATATTCAGTAATAACATCTCTGTTTTCATCTACATCATCAATCACATAAATCAGGGGAACATGATCTGAATCGAGTGAAACGAGTCGGTCTTTTCTCTTTTTTTCCTGAGGCATTTCTGCTTCTTTATATGGAATTTTAAGCGTGAATGTGCTTCCCTGATCCGCTTGGGAATTCACCTCCAGATTTCCTCTCATCAGGTTTGCCAGTTTCATAGAGATTGTCAACCCAAGTCCGGTACCCTGAGTAAACTGATACGATTCGTTCTGAATCTGATGAAATGCATCAAAAATCTGGCTTAGCTCATCTTTGGGAATTCCTCCACCTGTATCGATCACCGCAAAACTCAATTCATCCACATCCACGTGATCAACTTTTATTGTTACCGAGCCCGTCTGAGTATATTTAATAGCGTTCCCGATCAGATTGATAAGCACCTGCCGCAGTTTGTTAAAATCAATTTGAATATAGTCAGGCACATCTGCAGCTACGTTTACATTCAGAATCAGGTCTTTTTTTTGCGCCTGAATAGACAGCATTCCTGTCACATCATGTATAAAATCATGCAAGCTTGAGGCAGACTCTGACAAAACCATCCGTCCGGCTTCAATTTTCGATAGATCTAATATATCGTTAATCATGCTTAGCAGATGCTCTCCGCTGTTATGCATTGTGTGGATGTAATCGCGGTACTTTTGCGGAATATCCGGTGCGTTCTGCATAATCTGCGCAAATCCTAAAATTGCGTTCAATGGTGTTCTCAGTTCATGCGACATTGAGGCTAAAAAGCGCGATTTAGCCACATTTGCAGCTTCAGCGGCCTGTTTTGATTTTAATAATTCCTCTTCTGATTTTTTCCGTTCCGAGATGTCGTGCATAACCACAACTATCTGTTTTTCATCATCCAAGTCTGAATAAACACAATTCAGAGAGATGATGAAATATCCACGTGACCCATTTTTCCTTTTAATACTCAGCTCAATAGTTTGAACAGTATCCGTTTGTTTGGTCACTTTATTTACTATCTCAATAATTCCATCTTTATCCTCAGGACGAGCCAATTTTGTAATGTCCTTATTTTTGAGTTCATCCGCTTCATACCCTAAAAGTGCTTTTGATGATGGTGAAACATAGATTGAATCACCACTCAGACGGGTCACAATGATTAGATCACCCGCATTCTCGCTGATCAACCGAAAGAGATGTTCACTTTTATGAAGTTCCTGCGTTCGCTCTCTTACATCCTCTTCCAATCGTTTATTCATCTGATTCAATCGACGGCCTTTCAACTTAAAACCGCCATACAGAAGTAACCCGGCCACAATCAGGCTCAGAAAAATAAAAGGCAGTGTTAACCAAAACGGTTCATCTACTGTAAATGTAAATTGTGCGGGAGATGTACTTTTTATACCGTTTGCATTTACTGCTGTAACTTCAAACGTATATTCACCTGGATTCAAGTTGGTAAATTGAATCTGCCCGCGTGACGTATTCTGCCAATTATCTGAAAACCCTTTTAAACGAACTTCATACTCCAGATTTTCAGGATTGGCGTAGTTAATTCCTATAAACTCAAACTGAATATTATTTTTCCAATACGGAAGTTCTTCACCCGCCGATACCAGTGAGTCCTGAGCCACCCGAACATCCGTAACATAGATTGGCGGCGGGCGTTCTTCAAAACGAAGTTCATTCAGATCAATCCTGTTCATTCCACCAACGGTTCCAATCCACAACATATCTTGCTCCAAAAGAATGGAGTATTGATTCATCTCATTTGAAATCAACCCCTGATCAGTGGTAAAATGTCGGAAAGTTCCATCCTCAGAATATCTCGATAGCCCTTTTTTCGTCCCGATCCAGATATGTCCGCTATTATCTTCAGCAACAAACGTTATTAGGTTATTTAACAAGCCATCGCTGACGGTAAAGTTTGTGATGTCATCCCCCTCGACAACACTCAGCCCGCCCTTGTAAGTGCCAATCCAAAGACGTTCATGTGAATCCTCGAACAGACTTGATATTCTGTTATCAACAATTCCATGCGCCGTTGTTAAATAGTCAAATGTCCCGTCTGCCTTCAGAATATTCACTCCAAAATCGGTTCCAAACACAATGTCGCCATTTTTCTTTTGAATGATGCTGAATACACTATCGTTCGACAGCCCCTCATCAGTTCCGAACCGCTCTATCACTTTTTCATCACGTAGTTTCAAAACTCCACCGCCAAACAATCCCACCCATAAATCACCATTGTTATCCGACATAAGACTACGAACTACCAACGGCTCCCCTTTTTCCTCCAATTTAACAGCCCTCAAGTCACTGTTTTCATAAACAAATAAACCGCGATCTGTTCCAATCCACATGCGTTGGTCGACATCTGAGGTCAGATTAAATATGCGGTTTGATTCAAGGGCACTGTTCTGTTCATTTAAGTAGGAAAAAGATCCATCATCTGATAGCAGAGTGATTCCCTCGTTATTACTTCCAACCCAGATTGTTCCAAGGTGATCTTTGGCAATTTCAGTTACGTTGTTTTCTGCCAGGCCGTTTTCAATATCATAACCCAGAATATTAGTGTAACGCATGAAATAAGCACCGCTTCCCCATGTCCCGAACCAAATATTTTGCTCACTGTCAACTGTTACGCTCTGCACGCTGTTGTTGAACAATCCGGTTTCCTCATTTACCAGCAAAAGGCTTCCGTCTTTTCGAATTCCAATAAGGCCCTGCCCATCTGTTGCTAAAAACAGCATTCCCCCCATTGACGGAGCCAGATGCAGGTCGTTGATTTTTACAACAGGCAGTGGTTGTTCTGTTTCTACCCAGTTTAAATGGTCGCCATCCCAATGTGCAACCCCGCCACCATAGCCCGAAATAAATACTCCGCCTTCCCCGTCTTTCTCAATAGCGCGAATTCTATTATCTGTAAGTCCATGTTCAATCGTCAGTGAAAAAACTTCTCTGTTCGTCAGATTTATCACGCTCAATCCATCATTAGTACCGGCATAGAGTGTATTTCCTATCACCTCAACCTCATACACCTGATTGGATATCAGTCCGTTCTCAACTGTAAATCGGGAAGCCAAAGAATCTCCTTTAATCCTGAACAATCCATCTGAAGAACTCGCAAACCAAATATCTCCATCGGGGCTGACAGCCATATCTCTGAAACTGATACTCGGTAAGATATCGTAGGAATGTGGTTTTAGAGAAAACGTATCTTCAAAACATGCGACGCCAAAATCAGTAAGAACAAAAACACGACCATCCGGAGCTTCACGAACAGCTCTTGCCATATTATCGACCAGGCCTTGCTGCATCGAGATATTGACAAATTCTCTGCCGTTAAAGTGACTGATTCCATCCTGAGTGGAAAACCAGAGAAACCCATTTGAGTCTTCATAGATATCGTACACCACCGATTGAGAAAGGCCTTCTTCGATTGTGTAATTACGAAATGGATAGGTTTGAGATATCAGATGCCCGGCCGTACCAAACAGCAGAATCACAAACAGAACCACGACTCTAATGGAGAACCGACCCATATTCATAGTGAAACCCCAAATTGAGACAGTACCAAGCTTTAATTTCTTACAGAAAAACTATGTACTACCTATTTAAAATGTGACGCAATCAGCATATCAATATCCCTGTGAGGAAGATTATACTGTTTCGCCAACGTTTTTTTTGTCACATGTTTTTTATATACATACGCTCCGTTTCGCAGAGCTACATTCGACCACAATGCCTGTTCAACTCCACCCTCATCTCCAATCTCAATTAAGAATGGGACCAGCACATTATTTAGTGCATAGGTAGATGTTCTTGCAACGGTTGAAGGAATATTCGGAACACAATAATGAACAATTCCCTGTTCAAAAAAAACAGGATTACTAATCGTTGTCGGATGAGATGTTTCAATACATCCACCCTGATCAATTACCGTATCTACCACAACTGAACCCGTTTTCATTTCTGAAAGCATCTCTTCTGTAACCCAGCACGGCGCTTTTCCACCCTCTTCCATAGCCGCACCAATAACGATATCGGCATATTTTAAAGCTGATGAAAGATATTGATAATTGGCCATAGCTGTGATAATTCGCCTGTCGAGCGCGTTTTCGAGATGTCGCAGATGCGCCAGATTATTATCAAGCACAAAAACCTGTGCTCCATATCCTAAAGCTGTGCGAGCGGCATATTCAGCAATAATTCCCGCTCCTAAAATCACCACGGTTGCAGGTGGAATACCTGAAATTCCCCCGAGTAAAATACCCTGACCCTGCTGCATGGTTTCTAAATAATGAGCACCGATCTGAACCGACAGTGAGCCCGTTATTTCGTGCATCATGCGGACGATAGGAAATGTTTTATCAGCTCCCTGAATGAATTCAAATCCAATTCCTGTAATATCTTTTTCAATCAGATGGCGATAAAAATCACCGGTTTGACTTCCCAAATGAAGCGCGCTCAGCAGCACGTGTTTATGATCGAGATAGGCGGTTTCTTCAACTCCGGGCGGGGCGACTTTTACAATAAATTGAGCTTTTTTATAAAGTTCTTCGGTAGTATGAGCTATAGCGGCACCGGCATCGGCATACTCCTGATCGCTGAAATTGGCTGATTTTCCGGCTCCTTCTTCAACAAAAACTTCATGTCCGTTGGCCGTTAGCACACCAACACCACCGGGTGTCATACTGATTCTATGCTCATTTCGGGAATGTTCAGACGGAATTCCAATCTTTAAAGAAACATGTGATTCGCCCTTTTTCGCACGCTTTTCCAGCGTTTTTAATCCAAATTCCATGGCAACGTTTGAGGGATTGATAATCTCCATATCAAATTATTCGTACAGTCTCAATTTCGGTCTTGTTTTATAGCTGATCAGATGTGCAGGATATTGTTATTCCAACAGTTCAGCTAATCTTGATCCAGCCTTTATTCAATATGTAAATAAACTGTGAGAAATTCTTCCGGTTTACAAAAGAATTTGTGATTTCAATTCATCGTACGACTCTTCTCTTGTCAGATTACAAGGCATTTAGTTACCAGTTAACCCGAATTATTCATAAAAAATATAATATTGATAGCTATACAGTTGAAATAAATAAAGATGCTCGAATTTATTTGTAACCCAAATTTAGGTGACTTGAAAAAGCCGCGAAATTAGACCGTGTGCTTCGTTGAAGTTAAAATAGAGCACTCAACCGATGACTTGAAAATACGAACAAGTGTAATATGCACCTCATTAACGCTAAACGCTTTAAGGTGCGTTAGTACTTTGGCTGTATTGGGTCAATTCATAAGTTTGGCTATCTTATTCACTACTAATAAACCTTAAAAAACATCGCTCAGTTGCACACTTCTTCCAAGCACAGCTTCCGAAACAAAATAATTAAAAGGAATAACGTACATGTTTTTGGGGAAGGTGAAATTCCAATATTGTTTGCTCACGGGTTTGGTTGTGACCAGAATATGTGGCGATTTATTACACCTGATTTCGAGCAAAATTTCAGAATTATTCTCTTCGATTATGTCGGTTCCGGTAACTCAGACATCAGTGCCTACCGCTCCAACCGGTATAACAGCCTGGATGGGTATGTGCAAGACGTGCTGGACATCATAGAGGCGCTGGATCTGAAAGATGTAATATTTGTCGGGCACTCCGTTAGTTCTATAATAGGCGCTTTAGCCTCCATCAAAAAGCCGCACTGTTTTAAAAGTCTCTTGATGATTGGCCCATCTCCATTTTATCTGAATGAACCGCCTGAATATCACGGTGGATTTGAGCCTGAAGTGATAAATGAGTTGTTAGATTTGATGAAAAAAAATTACATCGGATGGGCCAATGTTATGGCCTCTCAAATTATGCAAAATGAAGATGCGCCAGAATTAAACCGTGAGTTAGAAGAAAGCTTTTGCTCAACCGATCCTGTTATCGTGCACGAATTTGCGAAGGTTACTTTTTTCTCTGATAATCGCGACGATTTACCCTTAATTAAAGTCCCTACTTTAATCATACAGTGTGAAGACGACTCAATCGCACCGAAGAATGTGGGTAAATATATGCAATCCAATATCAATAGAAGTACGTATAAATCTATACCCGTAAACGGACACTGCCCGCATTTAACACATCCGGAAAAAGTTATTCCCGTTATTGACAACTATCTTAGAAAGCTTTTAAAAGAATGATGCACTCAATGCTCGATCAACTGCCTTGTGGCTATCTGGAATTCGATGACAATGGATTAATCAGACAATCAAATAACAGGTTTTGTAAAATCGTCGGGTATAGTAGTAAAGAGTTGATTGGCAATCATATTAAAACCCTTCTAACACCGGGAGCCACTGTTTTTTATCAAACTCACCTGTTTCCCATGTTGAAAATGGAGAAGCAATTAAATGAAATTTATCTCACTTTTTTGTCAAATAATGGTGAGAAAATCCCTGTCTTATTAAATGCTGAGCGATCAACTGAAAAAGAGCCAGCCGTAAATCGTTGTATAGTGGTTAGAATGCAACGCCGTTCTGAATATGAAGACCGTATTCTCTTTGCAAAAAAACAAGCTGAAGAAACCACCGAGGACAAGAAAAAACTTATCTCAATGATGTCGCACGAACTTCGCACTCCGCTAAGTGTGATTCTGGGTATGGTTGAAATGCTTTCTGAAGAATTAGACAGCGATGCAAACGAGGATATCATTGAATATTTGAAGCTTATAGAAACGTCAAGTAATAATCTGGCCCGGCTGGCTGATGATATCCTGAATTTTGCCAAATTAGAAACAGGGAATTTCAGTATTAATCAGGAAGTACTCTTACTCGAGGAAGTTCTTGACAGATCTTTTTTAATAGCCAAACATGAAGCAAAAAACAAGGATATTGAATGTACACGTGGCAAAAAATCAGAACTGAAAGTATTCGCTGATCCCGACCGATTGCAGCAAATTTTGATGAATTTGTTAACCAACGCCATCAAGTTCACTGAATCTGGAGATACTATTGAATTATTCACCGATCATGATGAGCAGTTCGTCAGAATCCACGTTAAAGATTCGGGAGTTGGAATACCCATTAATAAAACAGAACTAATCTTCCAGCCATTCAAGCAGCTAAATGGAACAAATGCGGGCGGAGTTGGCCTCGGATTATCCATAAGCAGAAAACTCAGCAGGGAAATGGGAGGAGATTTAACCGTCAGGAGCACTCCGGGTGATGGCACAATATTTACACTACAATTGCCTTTGAAAGATGAGAATAATGCTATTTCATAAGATAACCACGAAACCAAACTCTATACTTCAGACTGAATTATTGAATCTAAGTCTTTGGTATTTTGAGGTAATTCATCAGTAATAATCTTCCAAATGTTTTCAAAATCAATCCCGAAATACTCATGCGCTACAAAGTTTCGCAAGCCGTACATTTCCTTCCAGGGAAGTTGAGGATATTTTTGTTTAATTGAGACAGGAACATTTTTTGAAGCTTCTCCGATGATTTCTAAATTTCTAAGAACTGCATCGACTACAAGATTGTTTTCTCTGAATTCTGCAAAAGATACATCTTCAGTATATTCATGAATTCTAAGCATTGACTCATACATATCCTCAAGATACAACACATATGCACGTCTTTTCTTGGTCATACAAATTTTGTTTGACTAAGAATATTTTCTTTCAATTGCTTTTTCAGGGCTTTTTGAGTCACCAAGTCAACAGGTCGATTAAATTCAGATTCAAGGAAATCTTTTAGCTCAAAAAACTTCCAGCCCAAGGGTTCATCCAGATCAATAAGAATATCCAAATCACTTGATTCAGATTGAGTTCCATTGGCAAAAGATCCAAATACACCAATATTTTTGACTTTGTAATTTTTAGCCAAGAAGGGTTTCAGTGCTATCAGACGTTGTTCTATATCGATATAGGGCTCCATAGAAAGAAAAATCAATGAACGTGATTTTTAAGATTACTAAATAGATCAAACTAAGACAAGTTTTTAAGGAGATGATCGGACCAAAAACACTGTGCAAAAAGTTGCTCAGCTGTCCTTATCCTTTCCAGCTTCACGCTCAGCCTTAATCGTCTGTAGCTCTTCTTCGGTGGGAATTAATTTCTTATAAAATACGAGTCCTGCAATAACAGCTGTTGAGATGGCTACATCAGCTACGTTAAATATGTAAGGAAAAACATCAAAATCACCGATCTCTAAATAAAAATGAATAAAATCGACTACATGGCCATCCATAAAACCGCCATTTCCTTCAATAAATCCCATGAACATCCGGTCGATAATATTACCGATAGCACCACCGGTGATAAGTCCCATACACAGTATCTGTCCCCAATTTGAGTGCGGCAGAAAACGAACAAGAAGATAAATAATAAAAGTGGCAGCAAGAGTTGAGATAACACCGATAACCTGAGTGGGAAGAATATCGATTCCGAGCGCCATACCGGGATTTTGGGTATAAAAAAACCGAAGCCAGTCTTCAATGATAACCCATTGCTGAAGATCAGGTGTTGTCCTTACCGCATACTTTGTCCATTGGTCCGCGATAATTACAAACAAAGCGATACCAGTGAAGGTCATCGCCTTCTTTTTTTCAGTTTCTGTCAAAACCCGAGTAATTAACGACGTTTTAGTTTAGCTTCGATCGAAATCTGCGTGTGTGGAACGGCTTCAAGACGTCCTTTCGCAATTTTCTTACCCGTCACTTTGCACACGCCATAGGTTTTGTTGTTGATACGCTCAATAGAGGCATCAAGATATTTGATGAATTTCCGGGTACGATTGAGTAGCATGTAGGTTTTCTCACGCTCCTGAGCATCGGTTCCGGCATCAGCCATGTGAAATGAGTAGGCATTGTCGTCCCCGGCACTTTCCATGCTTTCTTTCAAAGCCTGATTAAGCATATCGAGATCTTCTTCAGCTTCTTTTCTCTTTTTGAGAATTATTCCGCGAAAATACTCGAGCTCCTCTTCGGTGTAGGGAGAAACGACTTTTTGCTGCTCGTCGGTAGTATTATCTTTTTCTGCCATCTTTCTAACAATTAAAAATTGGTATTTCTCTTAATTTTGATGGTAACTTTTCTGTCGTCAATGTCCCACTCCTTCTCAAAATCCCAGTATTTATCAGGGGCTTCATCACTTGGAACAGGCTGATTGATATCAACAGCTAAGGTTTCCTCTTTTATATTCTCGATTTGATCCTGCAACGCTTTTTTCAGTGTTTCATCATCAGACTCAAACTGAAGATCTATGCGATCGGTGACTTCAAAATCGGCTTCTTTTCTCATGTTCTGCACACGATTTATAAATTCGCGGGCAATTCCCTCACTTCGCAACTCTTCGGTGAGTTCAGTATCGAGAGCAACTGTTAAGCCATCTTCTGTTTCAACCGACCAGCCGTGTAAACCGGTTCGGGTAATTTCAATCTCTTCTTTTGTTAATCTGACTGAACCGTCTTCTCCCAAATCAAGATTCAAAGAGCCTTTCATCTCAAGATCATTAATTTGCGCCTGATTAAGGTCTTTAACGAGTGGCGCAACTTTCTTCATTAATTTACCAAGTTTTTTACCCAAAAGGGCAAAATTCGGCTTAGCTGATTTTTCTACAATTCCGGTGTCATCATCCACATACTCGATATTCTTGACGTTTACTTCATCAAGGATGATATCTCGTACTGACTCAATAACCTGACGTTCCGCCTCATCATCTAATGGCAGAATAATTCGCGATAGCGGCTGCCGGACATTAACACCAATCTGGTTTCGAATACGAAGAACCATGCTTGAAATTAAACGAGCGCGCTCCATTTTGTATTCCAGCTGCTTGTCCACAGCTGTCTCTTCTACCGTGGGATAGAATGAAATATGAACCGACTCTTCGTCCAATCCTGTCACAGAGTTCAATTTCTGATAGAGCCACTCCGCCATAAACGGGGCAATCGGGCTCACGAGCTTACTCAGATTTATAAGGCATTCATACAGTGTCTGATACGCTGAGGTTTTGTCAAGTGTTTTACCCTCTTTCCAGAAACGGCGACGATTGCGGCGCACGTACCAGTTACTCATCTCCTCTACAAACTTCTCAATCTCACGTGCGGCACGTGTTGGTTCGTAATCTTCAAGGAAAGTATCTACATTTTTAACCGTGCTGAATAAACGGGAGATAATCCAGCGATCCATCTCCGGACGGTCTTTTACCGGAACGCTGTTGCCAGAATAATCAAACCCGTCGATGTTCGCGTACATCGCAAAAAACGAGTAGGTATTGGTGATGGTGTTGAAAAACTTTCGCTGTGTTTCCTGAAGTCCCTGTTCACTGAATTTCAAATTTTCCCAGGGTGATGAATTACTCATCATATACCAGCGGTTGGTATCTGCGCCATATTTGTTAATCATGTCGAAAGGATCCACCGTATTTCCTTTCGATTTGCTCATTTTATCGCCCTTCTCATCCAGCACAAGTCCGTTTGAAACCACATTCATGTATGCGGGTTTGTCAAACAGCATGGTTCCGAGCGCGTGAAGCGTATAGAACCAGCCACGGGTTTGATCAACGCCTTCAGCGATAAAATCGGCCGGAAACTGATCCGAAAATGTATTCTTTTTCTCAAACGGATAGTGATGCTGCGCATACGGCATGGCTCCTGAATCGAACCAAACATCGAGGAGATCTGGAATACGACGCATCGTTCCGCCGTTATCACTTTCCCAGGTAATTTCGTCGATATATGGACGGTGAAGGTCGATCTCTTTTTTTGGGTCGAGATTCGCTTTAGCCCGCAGTTCTTCCACACTGCCGATTACTTCAATCTCTTCAGGATTTTCATCATTCACCCAAATCGGAATCGGTGTACCCCAATAGCGCTGACGTGAGATCGCCCAGTCAACATTATTTTCGAGCCACTTTCCAAATCGTCCGGTACCAGTACTTTCCGGCTTCCAGTTAATTTTCTTGTTGAGTTCAATCATCCGATCCTTAACAGCTGTGGTTTTAACAAACCAGCTCTCAACCGGATACGACATCAAAGGAGTACCTTTTCTCCAATCGTGCGGGTAATTGTGTAAATAGGTGAGATGACGATAGAGTTGCTTACGCTTTTTCAGATCTTTGATAATCTGCTTGTCGGCGTCTTTAAACCACATGCCCTCATAATCAGGCGCTTTTGATGTGAACTTTCCGTCTCTGTCAACCGGATTAAACATTGGGATTCCGGCTTTTTGACAAACAGTGAAGTCATCGGCACCAAAAGCGGGAGCAGTATGGACAATTCCTGTTCCATCTTCGAGCGTTACATAATCGCCCTCAATTACTTTCCAGGCATCTTTTTTATCAATTTCTTCTTTCGCGAAAGGAAACATCGGCTCATAGCTGCTGCCAATTAACTCTTTTCCTTTTACTTTTTTGGTGATTTCGAAATCCTGCTCAATGACTTTATCTGCTAACTTTTCTGCAATAATAAAGGTGACATCAAACTCGGGCACGTAGGCATATACGTAATCAATATCGGGATGAACCGTGAGTGCCATGTTTGAGACCAATGTCCATGGTGTGGTTGTCCACGCCATGAAGAGCACATTTTCTTCATCGCTTTTTTCAAAAGTTATATATACCGACGGATCCTGGACTTCTTTATAGCCCAAACTCACTTCATGAGAACTCAAAACCGTGCTGCTACCCGGTGAATACCATTGAATTTTGTATCCCTGATACAACAATCCTTTTTGGTACAATTTCTGAACAGCCCACCAAACAGATTCTATATAATCGTTTTCGAAGGTCACATAGGGATTTTCCAGATCAACCCAATAGCCCATTCTGGTGGTCAATTGATCCCACAATCCTTTATATTTGAGAACATTTTCACGGCATTTGGCATTGTATTTTGCCACACCATAATCTTCTACCTGTGACCGGCCTTCCAGTCCCAGTTCTTTTTCCACTTCAATTTCCACAGGGAGTCCGTGGGTATCCCAGCCGGCTTTTCTCTCAACCTTAAATCCTTTCAGGGTTCTGTATCGGCAAAAAAGGTCTTTTACCGTTCGGGCCATCACGTGATGAATACCCGGCTTTCCATTAGCGGTTGGCGGTCCTTCAAAAAAATTAAAAGGAATTCCATCCTCCCGCGTTGAAATACTTTTCGCGAAAACCTTATGTTCCTTCCAGAACTGCAGGATTTCGTTTTCTATTTTTGGAAACTGTACTTGTTTGACTTCAGTAAACTTTTTACTCATAAAAACGGGTATTATGCTACCTGTACGTTGTAAATCTTGAAAGATACAAA
>Ga0306910_1000224_pt1 | contig 32563 bp, 38 predicted proteins | sample AntRauMFilla2698_FD_190438 | JGI IMG/M metagenome (GOLD analysis project Ga0306910, IMG submission 190438) | Saline lake microbial communities from Rauer Islands, Antarctica - Metagenome Filla 2 #698 (v2) (version 2) | ecosystem: Environmental > Aquatic > Non-marine Saline and Alkaline > Saline ... | reverse complement strand
GCTCAAGATCTTAAAACTAAACTGCGTGTCTGGAATGATTATTATAATAATCTGGAACACTGTTCTCTTGCTGGAATGAGTCCTAATGAAGTATTATTGAAAGTGACAGATGTGGTTGCTTAAAACAAATTCTTATTGACATATTGCATATATAGTATTTAATTCTTTCAGACTATAATGCACATTGACAATCGGAGATGAAAAATGAGCTCTTACGACCAAAAGAAAGCGTTCGAATACGAAGAAGGTTTCTTGCTGACTAGTGGAATAACTCGCATGGCAAAAATATTGGCTTTGTATGAAGCCTACAAGATGATTAGAGACGTACCAGGTGTGGTTGTTGAATGCGGTGTATACAAAGGTCTTTCCTTTGCCACACTTGCAACACTTAGATCACTGACTGAAAATTCGTCTATGAGGAAATTGATTGGATTTGATACATTTGATCAATTCGCTTTTGCGAGTGACACTAGGGATAAAAAACTCATGGAGGAAATTGAGGCTGTATCAGGTTTGGAGTGCATATCTACTTCTGATCTAATGTCTTATCTGTCAAAGAAAGGTATTGGTGTTTCAGAAAATATCGAATTAGTTAGAGGTGATATCTGCTTCACGGCAAAAGCTTTTGCTAAAGCAAATCCTGGTACCAGAATTGCTTTACTGAGTATAGATGTAGACTTCGGTGAACCAGCACAGGCGATTTTGGACTACTTATATCCGTTGGTTACAGCGGGGGGCGTTGTCCTAATTGACGATTACGGTACGTTTCCAAGTGAAAGTGACGTAATAGATTCATTTCTTGAAAAAAAGGGTTACCGACTTCGTCAATTTACTTTCGCCAGACATCCATGTTATCTCATCAAAGGAGAAAAACGATGACACAAGACAGAATGAAGATATCGGATCATGCTATATCAGCAATAATGAACAATACTGCTGGTTTGTATCTGCCGCCTGATGCGCATTGTTTTGCATTGAATGACCTGCTTGCAAAACACTATCAAGTAGATCACTCTTCACTAGCGATCGGTAACGGTAGTACTGAGGTTATGGATGCAGTAGTGCAGTTAGGTACTGCTGCTGGTATTCGTAATGTTTTGTATAGCAAACCAAGTTTTGGTTTATACAAAACTTTATCCGATAAATACCAACTTGAGCGTATGGAAGTCGATACGTTTTCATACGGTCACAATCTGGCTAAGCTCAGTTCAGTTATCAAAAGTGACCCAGCGATGGTCTTCATTGACAGTCCACATTACGTTACTGGCACAAGCGTTAAGATGGAAGATGTAATCGAGGTTTCGCTTCAAAATCCAGAATCTATCTTTGTGTTTGATAACGTATATGGTGAATATGCAGATGTAGACGTAACTAGCGAGATCTCAAGTCTTGTTAAGACTACCCCAAACGTACTTGTATGTAGAACCTTTTCAAAGGTTCACGGATTACTGGGTTTGCGAGTTGGTTATGGTATAGGTCATTGTGAACTTATCCAGCAAGTGAAAAGTCGCATGCTGCCATATTCGGTCAATACTCTAGCGCAAGTTGCAGCTATGGCTTCACTCATGGACGTAGAGAATGTGAGACGGAATGTTTTGCTTAATAACAAGGCAAAAATTCTCGCAACTGAAGCTTTGGAAAGAGCGGGAATTTGCTACGTTGAGACAGAAAGTAGCACTATGCTCATAAAGCCTGGGAAAGCCACAGATTGCTTAACGGCTAGTCTTAAAGAAAGGGGTGTCAGGTATAGGGATGAAGAAAAATGTGGCTTAATGGGCCACATCCAAATTCATCTTATCGACGCTATGACAATTGACCCGTTCTTGCGTGTCGTAGCAGAACTTCATCAGAAGGAGAACTAAAGTGAAATCATACATTAATGTGGTGGTGGTTGGAGCTGGATACGGTTTAAGGACTCTTGTGCCAGCTTGCGTTGCACACCCAAATATAAATGTGGTCAGCTTAGTAACAGCTTCAGCGGTTAGACCTGTAGAGCTAGATCCTAGCATTGGACATGTGAATGATCTTGGGTCTATTGCTGCCGCAGAATGTGTTGATGCTGTAATAATTGCATCACCACACCATCTGCATTATGAACATGCAAAGTTCGCTCTCAGAAGCGGGAAACATGTTTTGTGCCAAAAACCTCTAAGTCTTACTTTACCGAATGCAAATGAACTTGTGGCGATATGTAAAGCCAAAAGTCTCATCGGTATGATGGACTTCAACTTTAGGTTTATTCCCGAAAGAGCCTTACTGTTTGAAGCCATTGCGAGTGGAATGATCGGAAATATCAGAACAATCAAATGTGAGTTCTGTCGGGACGACTACAATAAATGGCCCAGTCCGTGGTACTACGAAACAGCAAAAGGAGGTGGTGCACTTATTTCAACTGGTTCGCATCTAGTTGATTCCGTGACTGTTGCTGCAGGATCTCGTATCTGTAGTGTAGAGGGTACGGTCTTCAAGAAGGGGCAAGTTGATGTAGGGTTTCGTTGCGAGGTCGTAACATATTCTGGCGTTCAAGCCACAATACATGTCAACCATAACAAACAAGGCGTAGGTAAGCATATTATGGTTGTCGAAGGTAATGAGGGATCTTTAGAAGCTAATGGATCGGGGGTGGTTAAATTGACAACCAAAAAGGGTTTAACAAAAAACCTTTGTCCCAGCGAAAGACATTTTTGGGACACAGACTTCACGTCAGTTGATGGCAACCATAGGTTGCAGCCAGCTAGCTTTGTAGTCAGCGAGTTTGTTCGACTAATCTCCGGTAGATCCACTAGTTCCAAGCTTGATTTTTTAACAGGGGTTGAAAACTTAAGAGTTCTCAACGCTATTAGAAGATCAAGCGAAACAGGGGAAGTTATAATCTTAAAAGCCTAAACTGTTGTTTAGGCTTTTTTCTTTGTATTCACCCTTGTATTTCTGACTGTAATTCAGTAAAGTCCTTTTCGCTAAAATGACCTATATTTGGTATGTTTATTACTTTTAGTTTCGCGATTAATTCTTGGTATTTGACAGCGTCATTTTGAGGCACAAGCGGGTCGTTATCACTCGAAAATAGAGTTGTACTGAATGGTGGTGTAAAACTTTCATCCGATAAAGAAAAATCAACTACATCCAGATTTGAGCCCTGTCCTCCGAAAGGTGCTGCTACAAGAATTAGCTTTTCTATCTTATGGCTAGAATCGTTATTTTCAGAACAAAACTTAACCAAAAATAGAGCACCCAATGAGTGTCCGACAACTATTGCCTTATTTGACACTAATTCTAGGTATCTTTTAAAGTATATTTCCCACTCCTTATAACGAGCGTTCATTCTGTTGGGCATTTGCAAACGAATAACTTGAAAGGTGTCACCAATATCCTCAGCCAATGTGTCTCGCCAGGTTACTTTGTCCAAATATTCTAGACTGATAGGCATTGATTTTAGATAGTTCAAATAGGTATCATAGTCACGAAAAGTTCTCCCACCTTCAATTAAAATTACTTGTTTTTCCATAAGTATTTTTTAATAATAACTTATATTATAGTCTGGTCAATCTAGGACTTTTATGTATTATGACAACAATGAACATTAAATGCATTTTGTTTGATAGTGATGGAGTAATTGCTGAAACAGACAGAATCTATTTCGAAATTAACTCTCAACTCATTCTACGCCATGGTATTAAACACACGCGTGAGGATTACATTCAATACTCATTTCTTAGCGATCTGGGCTCAGCTGGTTTTTTGAAAGAGAACAACATCGAAAACATAAATGATTTTAAATTTGAACGTAACCAGATGTTTATTCGGAAAATTTCAACAATAAAACCTATTGCGTCCAGCACTGTTGACGCAATTTCCGAATTAAGTAAAAAATACAAGATAGGAATTGTTACTAATGCAAGTTCTGAAGTCTTGACTGCTGTTTATAAAAGTAGCGTTTTGTTAGATTATATTGATTTAGTAGTCTCAAGAGAAAAATATACAAATCCTAAACCAGCGCCTGATTGTTACTTGAAGGCTATTCAAGAATTAGATATACCACCGGATCAGACAATTGTCGTCGAAGATTCCCCTAGAGGAATAGCCGCTGCTAAATCTGCGGGTTTAAAAACCGTCCATTTTCAAAATAAATATTTTCCAGAAGTAACTGCGGATGCTGACTTTAAAATAAGCGAAATATCTGAACTCATAATGATACTAGAATCTTAGCCAGTATGTGACGTTTATCTAGTTCTGCATAGCTTTGCACCAATAATGGTTCTGTCATTAATTAATACATGATAGATACCGAACAAAGTATTTATAAATACGTTCTGTACGCCAGAAAATCCACTGAGGGCGATGAAAAGCAAGCTCTTTCAATAGATTCACAGATTAAGGAAATGACTCAGATAGCTGAGCGAGAAAATCTTAATATAGTTGAGTTGAGATTAGACGTGAGTCACATTCAGCTAAAGAATCAGGTCAGCGTCCTGTATTTGAAGAAATAGTTAAAGATATTGATGGTGGTATTTTTAATGCGATTATTACATGGGCTCCTGACCGTCTTTCTCGCAATGCAGGAGATCTGGGAAAGTTAGTTGATCGAATAGATCAGCATAAATTAATAACTATAAAGACATTTGGACAAAATTTCACTGATTCACCAAGCGACAAGTTTCTATTAATGATTCTTTGTTCCCAAGCTAAGCTCGAGAATGATAATAAAAGTATCAATGTGAGGCGTGGTATGAGGACTAGGTGTGAAATGGGTTTACGACCAGCTCAACCGCCAACAGGCTATAGAAAGAAGAACGACCGACTAGCAAAGTGTGAAGTGGAGATTGACCCTGAGAGAGCAGAAGTGATAAAGCAGATATTTGAAAAAATTGCATATGAAAAATGGAGTGTATCAAAAGTACATGTATGGCTTAAGTATGACCTCGATTTTAAAACCCACCGTAACTATCATCTAAGTCTTGGAAATGTCTTCAAGATCATAAATAATACTTTCTACTATGGAAAATTTGAATTTCCTAAAGATTCTTGTATTTGGTATGAGGGAATACATACACCAATTATCACCAAAGAGTTATTTGACCAGACTAGAAGTTCTATTAAGTTACAAGTAACTAAATCACAAGGTAAAGAATTTGCTTTTACACGTATTATGAAATGTGGAGTTTGTGACTCTGGTATTACTGCAGATGAAAAATTCAAAAAACTTAAAGCTGGTGGGGTGAATAGACATGTGTATTATCGATGTACTAAGTCTAAAGACAGGAAATGTAAAAACAAAGCTTTAAATGAAACTGATCTGGTAGATGCACTAACGAAAATGTTCGATTCCTTAAGTCTAGATAAGGTTAAATTAAATACTAAGCTAGATGATGAGATACAAAAGTTCAAAAAGTTACAGGCGATGTTTTTAGGGAAGAAAAAGACTGAAAAGATTGAGTCAGTTGATTTGAGGGACTACGCTAAGTTTGTATTGAGAGAGGGTAGTGTTCAGGAACAAAGGTCAATGCTTGGGTGTGTAAGTAGTGAGCTGGTTCTGAACAGCGGAAAAATTTTAATTCAATAATTCAATATTTTTTGAATTGTTGATTCTCTAGAACGGTATATCTTCTGGATTAATCTCTTCCTCTGGATAATCAGGTGTAACGTCAGCCACCTCATTATTTTTTGTGACTTCAGTTTTTGTATCAATGGTATTTATTGTCTTCACCATTTCGTTAATACTATTCTGTTCTTCTGTAGTGATATCCTCTCCAAATTCAACCTCTACTTCAGTACCTGCATAAAGTTGTTTAATCAATTCTATGTAGTTCTGTGACACAAAATTTTTCCCATCTACAGTTACAATAGTTTCTCCTATTTCACTTTTTTCAAATTTTAGTTTCATAAATTAATTCTTAAATTGTTTCAGGTTATATTTTTTGAAGCGTTTTTTAACTGATGATTTACCACCATCAGTTATTTTAGCTACATAATCTACGGCATTTTTATCACCAATCTTTCCCTCGAGAGGGCTAGATTTAATTGTAATTTTACCGCCTTCGTTCTCGCACAAAATTAAATTTTGGGCGTCTCCAGACATAGGGATGGTGGCGTTATGAGATACAAATATTATTTGTTTTTTACGTTTATTATTTTTAATGGATTTTACCAAATCACCATTTATGTAACTTGTTGCAAGGTTGTCTTCCGGCTGATCAATGATCAGCGGGGCATCATCCTCCTCGAAATTTATTACTAACTCTAATATCACCGATGTTTTAAGTCCTGGACTGAGTTTTTCAAAGTCTCTTCCATCTGATGTTTTAATTTTGTAATTTACTTCATCGCTCTTGCTAAATTTTGAATGAATATTGTCTTTAATGTACTTATAGGTTGGACTACTTCCTCTTTGGCTACCTGATTGGTTATTTTTAAATTTATTACGAAATAAATTGCCTGGAACCAGATTATCTATATCAGAGATCTGCTCGTCATCCAACAATAATTTATTGAGCTCTGTATGAAAAATAGTTTTGGTAAGAGCAAATTCGTTCTTTACAGAGAGAACATGTCCTTGTATCTCAACTTGATTAGATTCTACCTTTATAGAATAGTTAGTTATTTTTTCTACCGCTGCATTGAATTTATTTAACTGATAGCAATAACTTGTTAATGATTCCATTAACGTCTCGAATTTCTGTCTTTTTTCTTGATCTTCGCCGTGTTTTTCTTTTAATAATTTATCTATCTTTAGTTTACCTTCACTCACTACCTCACGCGTCTTTTCCTCAAGATCCGAATACTGTCTCATCCGTGTAATTTCATTTTTTAGACCTTCGACAAAAGACTTATCGTGCTCAATGAAAGGACTGTCATCGAGTTTTTGGTCAAAACGATCCAGAAGACTAATGTCTGCGTCTTTGTCCACTTCACTGTAGTTGACCCCGTGCAAACTATTTACTGTTCCTAAAAAAGATTTTAAAACATTCTCGGTAATTTGTTTGGTTAAAATCAATGTAGATAAAACAGGAATCGTTTTTAAGTTATTTTCTATATTTTCAATACCTTCTACTGAATCAAGTAGAGACTCAAGATCTATTTTTAAATCTTCTAATCCTTTATTTATAATCTTTCTTGCTTCAGTGTTTTTAGGAAAAATCTGTTTGATTATTTCAATCTCGTTAATACTCTTGTCGTCGCTGATAACTTCAGAGATAAAATTTTGACCGATAAAATGGGGCACAGTAGCATCTGGAAAATCAATCTCTAGTGCTTGAACCCCATACTGTTCTTCATATTTGCTGTCACCGAAACCTTTTCCGTCTAGTATTCTTTCCATAGAATCAACAAGCATAGTCTTTCCGCTTGAAGATTCTCCAATAATCACATTGAGTCCTGGAGTCAATTTAGCATCAATATCTAGGTTATCATTTTTTAATTTGATTGACTTAATGGCTTCTCGCCAAAACCTTGGTTTTTCTTTACTGTACTCAAATCGAGAACTATCAGTAAGTGAAAGTCTTAAGCCTGCAAAATTAGCTGTAGCATGCATCCATGTCGGAATAAATTCAGTCGCATCTTTTGCTTTTGGATTTGGGTATACAGAAGGATCGTAATTATCAGTACAGGTAACTAAATTAACAAATTCATTTACGCCAAGTCTTTTGAGATATTCAATTGTCTTCTCAGTACCAATATTTGATCGAGAGGTGAACCCATCAATAAAGTTATAGTAAATGCTTCTTTCCATTAAGGTATCAAAGTTTTTTCCTTCAGGCATCGCACTGTCAAACGTTGCGTGGGACTGTCCACCATGTGGTAATAGTATAAAACCGTATGAATCGAACGTATTTAAAATACGTTCGATACTAGGTATTGTCTCATCCTTTTTCTCTGGTTTTTTATTTGGATACAACTTGTCGAGTTGAGTATTCAATTCTTGAATTACATCTGAGTTTATTTCTTCTAAATCAAAGTAAAGATGACAGTGGTAGGAAGTCATATCTTCACCTTCATAAGCCTTGATGTGTAACTCAACACCTAAAATAATCTTGCTACCTAGTTTAGTAACTGCATCCAAATAAACTTTTTCATTTATAGTATTGTGATCAGTAAGTGATATTAAAAAATCATCACCCTGAGCAGTTTCCTCAACTTTGGAAATCAATGCATCTAAATCATAGTCTCCGTTCAGTGATTCTGGATCATCAGAGGTATGTATGTGTAAGTCTAGGTAAACTGGATCCATAGCTATTTATCGATTACCTTTTGCGCGATTGTGAGTCTTGCACAGCATCTGACAGTTTTTAGCATCTGTTGCACCACCTTTACTCCAGGCAGTTACATGATCAGCATCCATATCTTTTATAGACCAAATCTTGTCTTTGTTTGAATCATGACCTATAGCACAGTGCGGACAGTTTGAAACACCTTTTTTCTTCGAATCAGCTGTTTGCGTCTCGTACGCAGATCGCTTAGTTGGATCGTCAAATACTCGCACTTCTAGTAATTTTGTATCAACCTCTCCCCCTAGAACATATTCAAAAATTCCTCGTCGATTCTTAACATAAGCATCCCCGTAGAGTTTCTGAACTGCGCTAGATACTGTAGTAGAGTTATATTTATTTTTCTGATAAGTTTCGTAAAGTCTGTTCCATTCAAGACCTTTCATTTCGCTTTCAACATCAGAAAATGTAGTCGAGACCCAATCAATAACAGTGTTGAAATGGTTTTTAAGCTCAGTGATACCCTTGTCATTACGGTGCATACTCATGTAGTTATCGTTTGTGCCTCCTGAAACCCAATCCAAAGCTCGCTCTAAATAAGCTTGACGCTTAATGTCGCCAGCTATATAAGCACTCCACTTTTGCACATTAGCATTCTGACTATTGCTAAATTCTTCGCGAGCGCTTGTGACAAATGGTCCAGAATATACAGCGTTAAGAATCTCTTGCTCAGTCAGCGGAACACCAGCTATGTTAATAGTCTTAAACCAGTCCTTGATCTCCGGTTCGTCACCTTCACATATGTAAACTAGTAGCTTAGTGTTCAATATTTGCTTACGTTGGCTATCTGCCATACCGCTGTAGTACTGCTCGTGACCATTCTTGTCTTTCACCGCAAATTTACCTGCCACGAAGCGACCGATACTAGTAATTCTCTGCTGACCATCGAGGACCTCAAATTTATCACCCTTTACTTTGTTGAAGTAAATTAAGCCGATAGGGTACCCCTTCAAAATCGAGTCAATAACAGCGACATCTCTTTTTCCGTCCGCGTAGATATAGTTACGTTGATATTCAGGCTGAATGGTCAAGTTACCAGACCACCCAAATAAACCCTTACCTTCAAACTCGTTATATACAAAACCATCACAAATTTCTTTTACAGTTATGTCTTTTCTTAGTGTAGTCTCCATATTATTTCTTTTTGTGCTTAATAAGTATTCGCTGATAAACTTTCTCCTGTAATCCATTTCTGATGAGTACGCCGCTAGCATTTAAGTCATAGGTGCCTTTCTTTCCAAATTTATTTTGGTATGCCTCCTTACATTCTGCAGATGTATAGAATCTTGTTTTTAAGTTATATAAATCTGCATTCTCACACATTCCTACAATTTCAAATTGTTCAGGTGAATATTTATCTAGAAATGTAATTGGAACACCCATTATTTCCTTGTAATCACTCGGGATTGCGTTTGTAAAAGGCACTTCGATGATGTCATAGTTTTCATATCGCTCATATGCAGTTTTGCCATGCAACTTTTTATTAAATCTGAGATTGTCTTTCATTGTCATCAAGCTTAGTGGTTGATGACGACGACCATGATCTAAGTTTGTAAACCATCTGACGCCTTTAACGCGAATATATTTTTTACCATCTTCCACTCTAGATCCTGCAGCATCCAGAGGGTAGTCATCAGGTACTTGGAATTCACGGTCTCCACTTGAAATACTTTGCCCGTACCACATTTTGTTTTCCTTGATTAGGGAGAAGTTTTCTTTGTAAGTTACAGCATTCATATTCCCGATAATCAGGAACTGTTTCTTGTGCTCGGTGATTTGTTTAATGAATTCTCTAAATAAACTGAAGGGTGGATTTGTTATAACTACATCAGCCTGCTTAAGTAGTTCTATGCATTCAGCGCTTCTAAAATCTCCATCTTCGAGAAGGGGTTTCCACTCATTGTTTTTGTTAGCTTTCAACTGAATCGCAACGTCTTTCAGGTTAAACTGTCCGTCACCATCCACATCACCAACTTCATTAATGATGAACTTATTAGCTGTTATTTTTGGTCTACCTTTAGCAGGCTCTAGGGTAATATCGTCACCAAAGAGACCAACTTGGGTGTTGGCAACAGGCGATGGCTTGTAGCTGGTAGTAATTAGCTGCTTTAATCCCAGTCGATTGAAATTGAGTACAAAGTAACGAAAAAAGTTGCTCTCATAAGGGTCGTCACAGTTACTGTATATAACCTTATTTTTAAAGGTGTCAGGATCATACTCAAGATAAGCCTCAATCTCTTTCTGAATGTCAGGATACTGAGTATAAAACTCATCCTTCTTTCCTTGCTTGGCTTTTGTTAAATTGTTGTTTGCCATAAATTATTTCAAAAGTTCATTGATCGAAACACCAAGCGCTTTCGCTAAGCTGGTAATAGTTGAAAGAGTTGGGTTTGTCTTTCCATTCTCAATATTGCTTACAAACGAACGATCGACACCAAGTAAATTAGCAATCGCTACTTGCTTGATGCCTTTACTAAGTCTAATTTCTTTGAGATTTTCTCCCAATTTTTTAGCCTCGTCTTCCATATATTAGAGTATATCAGACTTGTTGTGTTTTACTACAACAAAAACAAGCCGATTGATAGCTTGCTTTTGTTACTTGATTCAAACCTTCTCGAGTGCTCGAACCAGCTCTCTCTTTTGTGATCCCACGGAGAATCGATCCTTACAGGATCAGTACACCTTTTGGACAGATTGGTGCGCTTCGCTTCCAATCGTGACTCAAAAGCTTTTCGATTCTCACGTAAATAGTCTCCCAGACTATTTACTCGTGGGATCACAAACAAAAATTGCACACCTTGCGGCGTGCTTATTTTTGTATTTGTGATCCCACGGAGAATCGAACTCCGATTTCCAGGATGAAAACCTGGCGTCCTAACCATTAGACGATGGGACCATCTGTATCTGGTCGTTTCTTGTTTTGTTTGTTCTGTACTTGACTAGGTTTTCAAACCTGGCCACCTATTGTCTAATAAATATCGACAATTCGTTCCTTCGTCACGACCGGATGAAAAGTTAAACACTTTTCATTCCATAACCATTAGACGATGGGACCCTTAAACAAACTGGGAGATTGTTTAAGTTGAGTACAATACAAAACTTAAACAAAAGCCAAACGTGTCTACTCGCTGCAGTCAAATGCTGTCTGGAAAACTGTTCCGGTTGAGTGTAATACTCAGCTTTGACAATCGCCCTGCATCTACACTCATATTCTTCAAATCTGAGTGCGCCTACTATACCAAACACTCGCAAAAAATCCAGTCTTTTTGCTCTGGCTGTTAGCATGATAGTATTGATGCACTATGAATGAAAAAATCACGAAAAAAATCGGTGAAGCGTATGCCTTTGCCCAAGTCTTAGAAACAACCTTTGCTGCTAACGAAGCAGTTATGACAGAACTGTTAGATACAGCGGCTGGTACGGTGGTATCCACTGCCGGAGAGCAACGGGCAGCTCTGCACGCGATCTGCGACGCAGCTGAAATGTCAGATGTTTTATTACCAAAGGTAGAAAAGACAGCCGCCAAAATTAGCAAGATGGGAGAGATGTACGTTGGAGATGATTGGGATGACGCAGCTGAGGTGCTTGAATGGATGAGTTTCTTTGTTGGTGGAGCAATCGTGCACTGGCAATTAATCGCTGGTGCAGGAGCAGCTATGGACGACGAGATGCTCACCGATGCAGCCACTAGTGGAGTGGTGTACTACGAAGCACTGATGGATCAGCTCAAGCGAGCAGCCACAGAGGTTGGACAAGAGCGATCTCACTAAGACTTTTCCCTAGCTATACACAGGGTTTGTGCCCAGAGTTATACAAAAGCTATCCACAGACTTGTACACAGATTAGTAATTGAGCCTTATTTTAGATTGTGTTGACCCTAGCGGTCATAAGCATTACCCTAGTAGTAGACCGATATTCGTGGTGAGTATCTATATACTATGTCCGAGGCTACGGACTAAAGGGTATCGGTCGAAGCTCTACGTTGTACAAAAGCAAAAGCGCCCACTGGGCGCTTTTGTGTTGGTGGTGGGAGATTTTGACTGATGCCCAGATACCGGTTAGTGTCCAGCTACAATAAAACCCGGGGTCACCGGGCTCCATATTGCAGGGTAGTTATTTTGCTTTGAGGGTGACGTAGATGTCCTCAAGTGCTTTGACAGCATCTCCAGCTGAGATGTTGTTTTGGTGGTACTTGATGTTGGTGCAGTCACCGGCTGACCAAACGCCAGGAGTGCTCGTTTTTTGCGTCCAGGGATCGATCTCGATACGCTTGTATTCATCCAAAGTCACGACGTCTGATACAAAGTCGGTGTTAGGGATCATACCGATTTCAACAAAGATACCAGTGACTGGAAGTACCTGTTCAGTTTCGTTGGTGTCGGTAAAGGAAAGACCAGAGACGAACTTCTCACCTTGTACACCTGTTAGGGTAGCGTTGGTGATTCCGGTCATATTTGGATGCGCTAAGACCTTTTCTACTGTGATCGGGTCGGCTTTGTAGCTATCTCCACGATTGAGTAGAGTGACGGTTTTGGCATATGCTAGTAGCTGGGCAGCGGTTTCAAACGCTGCGTTACCGCCACCAATTACGGCCACATCTTGGCCAGCAAAGATTGGTCCGTCGCACGACGCACAGTACGTGACGCCTTTATGTTCAAGTTCATCAGCCCCAGGTACAGCCAGGCGTCGACGCTTGGATCCAGTGGCTACCAATACGGCTTTGGCTTGCACAGAATCACCGCGGGCCACAGATACAGTAAAAAGGTCGTCAGCTTTTTCGATTCCAGTGACGTGTTCTTTTTCAAGAATATCAACCCATTCTCCAGCGTAGGCACGCAAGTGACCTTCAAGGTCTTCTGCCAATTTGGTGCCGGAAATTGAGGGTGTTCCGATCCAGTTCTGGATGTCTGGTGAGACGGTACTTTGGCCGCCCCATTCTGATGTGATAAAAAGCGTCTTGAGTTGCTTACGAGAGGCGTAGACACCAGCTGAAACTCCAGCTGGTCCACCGCCGATGATGATCAGGTCGTACATACGGGTATAGTGAATATTAAGTAAGTGCTGTATAGAATACCATAAACGATTGGTAGGAAGAAAACCGACCAAATTGGTCGGTTTTCTTTTTCATGGCGGGTCGGGATAGAGTGGTAAGGTCGGGACAGCTTCTCTAAGGAAGTCTGGGAGACTTTCTTAGTTGAATGCAATACCTAAATTTTCATATCACGAGTGTTCGAGAAGCTTCCGGTGATAAGATGATTGGTCACCGCAAACTCCAGATCGTGACTGAATTTTACCTAAGCTTCGAACGTCGTAATAACGCTGGAACAGGTCACGAGTTACTAAGTATATTTGGCACTACGTGCGAAATCTACTAAGTACTCTCGACCCGGGCTCACGATTAAAAATGCTAGGAAATGGATTTTTCATAACGCTCCGCCAGGCCGTTCCTTCAAAACTATTTCAGTTTTGATCTTCTTAGGAAGGCTGGAACGGCTCCCCAATCATCGTCATCCATCTCATCTACTTGATCCACAGGCTTTGGGTCACGCTTTGGTGGGGTGGATGCTGAATGATCAACTTTTTCCGGTTCTGGCCTTTTGCCACTATTGTTTAGAGAGTTAAAAATTTTACCTCGACTACTCTCTTCTTCTTTCTTTTCTTCTGGTTCTGGCCTTGAAGGTGCTTGTCTAGCAATGATGTTGTCTTGGCCGTTGTTCTCGGTACTTTCAGCTGGGAAGCCAGTTGCGATCACTGTTACCTTTAGTTCATTCTTTTTGAGCTTCTCGTCCTTGATCGCTCCAAAGATTACTCGAGCGTTTGGATCGATTGATTCTGTGATGACTCGAGCGGCTTCTTGGATTTCGAGCATCCCTAGATCATCACCGCCGGCGATAGCAAAGAGGACACCTTTGGCTCCGGTAATAGAAACTTCTAGTAGGGGAGAATTGATTGCCAGGCGGGCTGCTTCTTCGGCGCGCTTCTCGCCTGAGCTGACACCAACGCCCATAAGTGCTGATCCAGCGTTTTCCATAACACTACGAATGTCAGCGAAGTCAACATTGATGATACCAGGCATGGTAATTAGGTCAGAGATTCCTTCAACCGCTTGCTTCAAGATGTTGTCACATTGTTGAAAGGCGCTACCGACGGTGGTGTCCTTGTCGACTATTGCGAGTAGACGATCGTTTGGAATGATGATAAGAGCGTCGACTTCTTTTTTGAGCTCTTCGATTCCTTGGAGTGCCATTCGCATTCGTTGTTGTCCTTCAAACAAGAATGGTTTAGTAACGACTCCAACTGTTAGTGCGCCGCTTTCACGAGCAATTTTGGCTACTACTGGGGCACACCCAGTACCAGTTCCGCCACCCATACCACCGGTAATAAAGATCATGTCAGAACCCTTAATAGAGTTGTTGATCTCCTCACGGGTCTCTTCTGCTGCCCTGCGTCCCATGTCTGGGTTTCCACCAGCACCAAGACCACGAGTAAGATTCTTTCCAATGTGGATCTTCTTTTTAGCTAGTGAGTTGTGTAGATCTTGCGCGTCACTGTTGATCGCAATAAATTCCACTCCCTTCACTTTTGAGTTGAGCATGTAGTTGACGGCGTTGTTGCCTGATCCGCCGACTCCTACTACTCGGATGCGTGCGAATGACTCCACGTCTGTAGTTATTTGTTCCATACGACTTGTTTCTATATCAGTTGTAGTCGGTACCCACCCCGCAGGTTCCTCCCGTTTATAATGTACATATAATACACGGGTAGTGAAAAGCTGTCACGATCTTGATTTATCCAAGAATCGTGTGATTGTAATATGTAAAAAACGTTATAAAATAACACTTTTTATTTGCCTACGGGAGGAACTGACTCAGCCACGAAATAATGCTGCGTTTGGTTTTCTTTACGACGCCAATGGCACTAGTGTCTTCGTTATCGCTCGCACCCCACATACATAACCCATATGCTACGCCCCATGATGCATCTTTTAGTTTCGCTGACTTTCCAATATCGAGAGTGGCAACTCGGGCTGGTAGTTCAAGTGTGCGCTTGGCGGTGTCTATCACAAGTGAGTTGCTGGCTCCGCCACCGGTGAGCACCACTCCGGCTGGCAGTAAACCGTCGCGCTTGATCTTTTTTAAATGTGTGTCGATTAGTAAGAAAATATTTTTCAACCTGTTTTCAATAATTTCATCTAGTTTCTTTTTAGAGAACGTCGCACTACTCATACCACCGCGCTTGATCTTTTCTGCTTCTTCGAGTGACACCCGTAGACCAAGGGCTATGTCGTTGGTGATATTATTTGAACCAACAGGGAAGATCTGCAATGAAATTGGTGTCATGTCTTCAAAGACTACTATTGAGGTTGTCTCGGCGCCGATATTGATTAAAAGACACCCAGCACGTTTTTGTGCTTTATTGAGCATGACAAAACTGGCTGCTAAGGGAGAAGCAATGACATCTTCGACGTAAATACCAAGCCCCTCTACGGTAGAGATCAGATTGTGTACGTGTTGCTCAAACGTGGTGATAAATAGGCTGTCTACTTCTAGTTTGGTGCCGCGCAGTCCTTGGGGTCTACCAAGGACCTCGGTGCCGTCAACTGTGTAGCGTAGAGGAATGCCGTGCAGGATTCTACGATTTGGTAAACGATCTACCACTCGGTCTTCACTATCTTGCATTACTTTGTCGAGATCAGATTGTACGATTTCTGAATCAGCTCGGGCTGGGATAATTTCTCCGTGTGCGTACATTTCTTCGAGACCAATACTCCCAATCCCTACGTGCGCTCGCTTTATTGTGACCCCGGCATTTTTTTCTGCCTGACTGATGGCGCTCTTGATACTCCGAGCTACCTCGGCTTCGTTCATGATGTAGCCGTTTTTAAGTCCACGGCTTTCAGCTAGGCCGGTCCCGATGATTTCTGGTCGCGGTGGTTTGTTGCCGGGCGCTACTTTGGGCAGGCGAGCAACTGCCACTTTTACGTGATACGTTCCAACATCGATTCCTGTGATAATTCTATCTGCCATATGATTACGTGAGTTTGAAGTGCTTACGCCATTTGGCTTCTTGCTTGTCCATTGTATCGCCATGGTCAAGTCCTTTTAAATGCAAACAACCATGGATAAACAAATAGCCGACGTACCCATTTGGACTTAGGTCGAATTTTGCCGCTTCACTAGTGGCTACTTGCGGGCAGATGAAAATTTCACCGGTTCGTTCGTCAAGCGGGAAGGAGAGTACGTTAGGGGAGTATGATTTGTTGCGATACTTTTGATTGAGCGTTGCTGCTCGAGCGGTACCTATGAATACCAGAGAGAGCTCGTAGCGCTTACCAAGAATACTGTCAGCCATATCAGTGTACTGGTGCCGGGGATATGACTTAACTGTAGAGGTGATTGCGAGTGACATTCTTACTAGTATAACAGAGGTTCTATATAAAGAATAAAAGAAAAACCGCTGCCCCAGAAAAGGGTAGCGATGTTGATTTATGTCAGGCGATATCACCCTGAATCATGCTGACGGTGACTTCTGAATCATTTGAAAGGTTAGCCCTTTCATCAGTTTTGATGTATGCGCGCAATGCGGCAGCAGATAGTTCCACCCCCAAGGGTGTGGCTAGACTAATCCAATGGTGGACAATCATAGCATTGCAGCTACAAACCCTGAGATCCAAGACGGCTGCACGCACATTCCCATCTTCGTGATTACCACAGTATTCAATAACTGACTGCCTCAACGATATTGCTAATTGTGCTGGTGCGTGAATGGTCCCTACAATCTTCATAATGTACTCTCCTTTTATTTATCTTAGTATATAGATAAAAGCTCATAGTGCAAACAAAAAGCCCCGAAGGGCTGGATTGTTATCGTCGACCGCGTCCGCGGTGTTCCTGGACTACTCCAAGCTTTACTAGCTTTTCGTAGGCTTCTGCCTTATCAAGCTTTTTTAGCTTAGCTGCTCGTCTGACGTTGCCACTTTTCATTCGATTAAAGTATCGGCCACCACGTACCTTGGGGATGATTCCTGCTCCTTGCATACGCTTAGTAAAGCGACGAATTACGTTCGCACTAGACTCATTGTTATTTTTTTCTACTTCTACATTTGTTGCCATAAGTGCGAAGATAATAGCATAATGAGTAGGAAGTGCAAGAGATTCCTGCTTCTAGACAGTAAGAATGTTTTGAACTATTCTATAAATATTCATATTGGAGGGAAAAATGAGTGAACCTGAATTAGTTCTTGAAGAGAGTAGTTTTAACAGTCTGATTTCCAGAAATCGTAGCCGAGCTTTCAAGGGGTTGTTTACGCCAGGGCAGGCTGTTATTGCCAGGTGTGGTGACAAAACCCAAGCAGCGACAATTGTCCGCGCTTCAAAATTCAGCTGGGTCGCAAAAAAACGTAATTGACACTTTTGTGATCAATAAACAAGCCGCGTCGATGTTGACGCAGCTTATTTTATTATCTGATCTTTTTGCTACATTGTCACCACTCCGTTTCGACGCTTGAGTTTCCGGATAAGGACGTCTTGTGGGACGTATTCTTGGTTGCGGGCATTCATATCACGCAAGATCACTGTACCTTCAACAAACTCTTTTTGGCCGACGATGATGGTGTAGTTGACGCCTTTAGCTTCTGCGTCACGCAACTGGGCAGATAGTGAGTCACTGGTTAGGTCATGCAGAACAGGGATTCCAGCCTTGCGCAGTGAGTCAACTAATAGCAGGCTACGCACCTTTGGTCCAAAACCAAGCTGTACGACGTACACAGAGGGTTTGCTGGCTTTGGAACGAGGGTTGCGGGCTGGTGCTTTGCTGTCGTTGAGGGTGATTACGAGGCCGGCGGCAGGGGTTTTCTCATCTGTATTTCGAGCGACAAATTCATCAAATCGTCCACCGCGGGCGCTGATCGGCGAAATGTCATCGTCAGTTTTGATGTCAAGTGCAAATAGGGCGTCAGAATAACATTCGTGGTGACCCATCATTTTAGAATCAATTTCGTAAGGGGTTTCACTCATATCGAGGTACTCGATGATTTCACGGAAGTGCTTACGACTACCGTCACTGAGGTACTCAAGGGGGTTGGGGCTGGTAGTTCCAAGCTCGTGCTTGTCATCAAGCAGTTGCTGTAAAGCTAGTATTGGATGATCTTTCATGGCTTCGCGGGCTCCGGCCGGCATGGTGTCGATTCGTTTGCGGAGATAGTTTCCAAGCTCTCGTCCGTAGCGGGTGACTGATTCACTACATCCAAGTGAATTGATGCGGACTGTGTTGTCAGTGTAGCCAAGTTCGTTAGCGACACTGCGAGCCACCTGAATAAGGATCGCTTCTGCGATACTTCGGTTAACATTAAAAATGTGGAAGGTGACAGCCGATTCGCCTGTCCTTGGTACTTGATGCACGTTAAACATCAGGACTGGCCGCTCAAGCGCGTGGAACTTTTCATCACAGTAGGTCGCGATACCAGCGCTTAGTAGTCCTTGGTGTGAATCCACCCGTTTGTTGATTCCGGTAACGGTATGGGGAGCTTTTTTTTCACAGGCACGGCACTCGGGAGCTTTTTTGATTTGGTCGACAGTCTGAAAGCCAAAGTGTTCGGCGGCTTTGTTGGCAACTTTGAGGAAATCGGTTGGTGTGTGTGACATAAGCAATTAATTATTCGTTACTAATTCCGGTAAGTTCGACTTTTCCAGGCAAGAAATCGACTGCCGTCGGTGGAAACAGGCGTAACCACGCCCGACCGATGATGCGTTCTTCTTGGAGGACTCCCCAGACGCGCGAGTCGGAGCTTTGGTCTCGATTATCACCCATCACAAAGTATTCGCGGGGTCCGAGTACTTCTGAAAATGGTGCTGCGGGTTCCATTGACTGAATGTATGGTTCATTTAAAGTGAGTCCATTTGGATAGGTCTCATTTATGATGGTGACATTTGATTCTTCGATGTTTACCGTATCACCTGGCAACCCAATGACGCGCTTGATGAAGAATTTAGACGGGTCGCGAGGGTAGCGAAAAATAACGACGTCACCGCGGTCAGGCTCGTGTAGATAGTAGCTAAGTTGATCGACGATCAGGTATTGGCCGTTTTCAAACGTGGTGTCCATTGATGCTCCCGACACGATAAACGGTTGAGCGATGAACATTCTAATTGGTACTACGATAATGATAGCCAGCAAGGCAAAGCGCACAATCTCGGTCAGGGGATGTTCTTTCTTTTCCTGGTACGTTTGCTCGGTAGAGCTGGTATCGTCGGTGATCGATACGTTGTCTGCTTTGGTTTCAAGATCAGGTGTAGTGCTCATACGTTACTCACTAGTATACTCGATTTTTACCCTGTCTCCAAATTTGCGTTTTAGGCTTATAGGTAAGCGTAGAATTAGTACTTTGCAGCATGTTCCTGTCTTCAAGTGTTCAAAATGAGTAGTAGACAAATTAAATTAATCTCTAAAAAGCAGCAGTCAGGCATTTTCTGGTATGCTAGTAGTAATGAAATACATTGTCCCGTTAGGTAACCCAGGCGAGCGCTACGCAGACACTAGACATAATGTCGGTTGGCTGGCGATGGATCACGTGATTGAAGCTCTTGCTTGGCCACACTTGATCGCCGACAACAAGCTCAGTGGCCGAACCACTGGCGGTCAGATTGCCGATGAGTCAGTCGTGGTGCTTTATCCAGACACATTCATGAACAATTCTGGGTCTGCGGTCGCAAAGCTGCTGCCAAAACAAGCGGCGGATAGTTTGATCGTGTTGCATGATGATATTGACCTGCCCTTTGGAGTAATAAAGATCAGTAAAGGGCGAGGTGGCGGTGGCAACAACGGGGTAGCGTCGATTATACAAAAACTTGGATCAAAAGACTTCGTCCGGATCCGTATCGGGATTGCACCCAAAAGTTTCTGGACCGGCAAAACCAAGCGACCAAGTGGCGGTGGTCCACTCGAACGGTTTGTGCTCAAGCCGTTTAGTCCCAGTGAACGTAAACAGCTGCCAGAGCTGGTTAGTACTATCAATGCGGCGGTAGCAGTGGTAGTAGAGCAGGGAGTCGAAGCGGCGATGAATCAATATAATTAAAAAGCACCCTTGATTTTATCAAGGGTGCTTGATTTCTTTCCATTGCTTTAACCAGCGCTCAATGTTGGCAGCATCAGCGCTGCCAGAGTCCTGATTGATGATCAGGGGTTCAGCTCCGGTGCGACGCTCTTTTACATGTTTGCGCCAGGCAAAATAGAAGAGCAGCAGGGCAGGAATCACGAACGAGGTTGCCGCCCAGACCCGGTCTGAATCTGTCGCTTCGTACAATGGATTGGCTGCTCCGACAAAGTGGTAAACCACCAATGCACAAAGTGTACATACCAGTCCGGCAATAAACAAAAAGTCTCTCATGATTGTTTTCCTTGATGAGGGTTCCGGTTACTATTTAGCCATATTAAAACTTAAAAGTCAACACAAAAGAACGGCGGCCCATAGGCCGCCGTTCTTTTGTGTTAGGTCACTCTACTTATCCTTCCTGTGCTTCTTTGTATGACAGGGTCATCTTTTGTTCGCCTGGTTCAAACAGAGTAATCTTGAACTTCTGTACGCCTCCAAGTGACAATGTGCTCTTGAGGTTTTCTTCAGTTTCAAATTCTGAAACGTGTACTAGACCAGCGACCCCTTCTTCGATAGAAGCCAAAGCACCGTGCTTGTTGTACTTGATCACAACCCCGTTGACCATGTCACCTTTCTTGTACTTCTTAGAAGCTGATACCCATGGGTTTTCCTTGAGTTGCTTGATTGAAAGTGAGATCTTGTCGTCTTTGACTTCAATCACCTTAACCTTCACTGGGTCTCCGACTTTGTAGAGAGCTTTGGTGTCTTCAACCAATCCCCAGTCTAGTTCAGAAATGTGTACGAGACCTTCTAGTCCTGGTTCAAGCTTCACAAATACTCCAAAGTCTACAGCGCCAGTTACTTCACCTTCGACGATGTTTCCAACTTCGTACTTGTTTACCTTTTCTTCCTTATCTTCTTTATCTTGTAGACCCTTTTCAGAGAAGATCAACTTGTGTTCTTTCTGGTCTGCTGTGATCATAACAACTGATAGGTTTTTACCTACAAGTTCGTTTAGAGCGGTGAGGATCTTGTCCTTGTCACCGTCTGATACTCGTGGGTAGTTTTCGGTTGAAAGCTGTGAAGCGGGAAGGAATCCGTAGATACCTTGCCATTCGATGATAAGTCCACCCTTGTTGGCTTCTTTTACTTCTAGACTCAGGATGTTTCCGCTCTTGACCGCGGCTTCAGCGTCAGCCCAAATGAGAGCTTGTCTTGCTTCTTTAAGTGAAAGCTCGATGTGACCTTCTTCGTTTTCGCTCATTACTACCTTGGCTTCGATACCGTCGCCGACTCCTACTTTTCGCAAGATGTCTCGGGCGTTCATGTATTCCTTACCATAGATAATACCGGTCCCGATTTGTGGGATGTCGATATATACTCGGGCGCGGCCGATAGCTGATACGGTTCCGGCAACTACATCTCCTTCACTTGGAAGCGTTTTTACCGCTTCAATGTAGCCGCTCATGATGCCAGTTGGTGCAGCTGTAGCAGTTGCACTTGGGGCAGTTGTTGCAGAAGAATCTTTTGATCCAAATCCAAACATATTATTTATTGATTTAAAACTTCTTTCAAAACTAGATACAGGTGTGCTGGTTGGAGAGATATGTTCGACTAAGACGTACATAATGGTACGGCGCAGAAGAATAAATCTTGAAACCAGTGCAGATGTGCTAGTTTTAAAGAAGTATTTCCGACGACACGCGTCCGCGCAACTATTGCTCTGGCCATTGTCCGTGAGCGCGGGGTTTAACGTGTGTCGCTAGAATTGATAATTACCTAAAAGGTGCGACAAATATAGCATGAAATAGAGGATTGTCGAGTGAAATCTGGTGCAGTTAAACCCGCGGATAATTGTTGTGAGTTAAGTTGGTCAGGCGGGTAGAAGCCTAAAAGGTTTCCACCCAGCCACCCTTTGCGGTATACTATCCGCACTATGGTTATTTCATATCACGGTGGGCAATCCTTTAAAGTTAGCTTTGGCGATACCACCCTCGCTTTTAATCCAGCTAGCAAAACCTCTAAATTGGCAGACGCGGTCAAGTACGGCGCTGACGCGACTTTTGTGACTTTTTGGCACAAAGACTTCAATGGAGTAGATCAAGTTGGGCACGGTACCAAGCAGCCATTTGTGGCTGATACGCCCGGTGAATTCGAGATCGGATCGGTCGTAGCGCGCGGTTTTGGAGTTAAAACTACCTATGACAAAGTCGAGTCATTTAACACTATATTTCAGGTCCGACTCGAGGACATGAATATAGTGTTCTTGGGCGCACTGTCAGATCCCGAGATCGACCCAAAGATCCTTAGTGAGCTCGGTGATATCGATATCTTGTTCTTGCCAATTGGTGGGGGCGACGTACTTGAGGTGCCGCAAGCGGCAAAATTAGCAAACAAACTAGAGGCCAAATTAGTAATTCCAATGCATTATGACAAAGCTGCACTCGACACCTTCCTTAAAGAGGAAAGCAAAGAAGGTCTCAAGCCAGTTGATAAACTCACCATTAAGCGATCAGGGGTGGCAGTGATGGAGGGTGAGGTAGTGGTACTTGGCTCGTAACAGTTCATATATACTGAGTACCTGTGATTAAGAAACTCCTGCGCGCAATTCGTCAAAAGCCAAAAGCTGTTCGCGAACAGTACGCATTTTGGATTGCGTGTGTGTTGACTAGTGTAGTCGCTGCTAGTTGGCTGACGGTCACGCTAGGAGGATTTAACGTCGGTGCGTTGTCAAATGATTATGGTGAAACTGTACCGGCTCCAGACTCACTCTCTGATTTTCTTAAGGATACGCAAGAACAGTTCACTTCAGTCCAAAAGGAGATACAGAATTTACCCCCTGCGGCCCAGTCAGTATCCTCCTCGACTGAATCCGGTGTGCAAAATAGTGTCAGTGCATCAAGTACCCCTGTCATAGCTGCTCCACCTGTTACAGCCAGGCAAGAAGTGCGAATTGCTACCACAAGTACCGCTAGTCAGGAGATAGGGCCAATGAATCAGTGAAACTGCTGTAAAATAATAGCTAGATTTACTTAATGTACTAAATTAAGAGTTGTAGCTAAACAGAGATAGAGTGAGTATAGGTCACCACATACCGCACCAGCAGTCAGATGTGGTATCATAGCGAACAATATTGAGAAGGTTAGTTAATAGTCAGTAAATCAATTTATGCCGAAAAAGACCGTCAAGGAAGAACCGATTAAGCCGGGGTCAGACAACATCATCCCCCAAGGGATCGTAGCCGAAATGGAAACTGCGTATCTTGATTACGCTATGTCGGTGATTACATCACGCGCACTACCGGATGTGCGAGATGGGCTCAAGCCAGTGCACCGTCGTATTTTGTACAGTATGCGTCTCAATGGGCTAACCTCCACGGCTAAATTCAAAAAGTCTGCGACCGTTGTTGGAGACGTTTTGGGTAGCTTTCACCCTCATGGTGACACGGCTGTGTATGAGTCGATGGTGAACCTCACTCAAGATTTTAAAACTCGATATCCGTTAGTGTTAGGGCAAGGAAACTTTGGTTCGATCGACGGTGACTCGGCCGCAGCGTATCGATATACTGAGGCTAAAATGTCTAAGCTCTCAGAAGAGCTTCTGCGTGACCTCGAAAAAGATACTGTCGACTGGCGGCCTAACTTTGATGGCACTAAAAAAGAACCAACCGTTCTTCCGGCGGCGGCACCAAACTTGCTTTTGATGGGTGGGCTTGGAATTGCTGTGGGTATGGCAACCAACATCCCTCCTCACAACCTGCGTGAAGTGGTTGCTGCTACGGTGCACTTGGCTGATAATCCAGACGCTACTACCGACGACCTGCTTAAGCACGTGCAGGGGCCAGATTTCCCGATGGGAGCAATTGCGTTTGATAAAAAAGCGATCGCCCAAGCATATGCCCATGGGCGAGGTGGTGTGGTCGTGCGCGGTGAGGCCGAAATTGTTGAAGACAAACGAGGTGCCTTCGCGATTATCATCACCTCGATTCCATTTAGAGTGAACAAGGCTGACATGCAAGAAAAGATTGCCAACCTGGTGCGTGAGAAAAAGATCGAAGGAATTCGCGAAATGCGCGACGAATCGACCGATGATATTCGGGTGGTGATCGAGCTCAAAGCCGGTGCTCAACCCCAAACCGTTTTAAATAAGCTATACAAGCACACTCAACTCGAAGACACTTTCCACTACAACATGGTCGCGTTGGTCGACGGTGTTCCGCAGACGCTAGGATTAAAAGCGATCTTGCAAGAGTATCTCAAGCACCGGGTTGAGGTAGTGCGTCGTCGTGCCGAGTATGACCTCAATAAAGCCAAGGATCGCGAGCATATTTTGCTTGGTCTCAAGAAGGCTCTCGATCATATCGACAAGATAATTAAATTGATCCGAGCCGCCAAAGACGTCCCGACTGCTCACGCCAGCTTGATGAAAGAGTTTAAGTTCTCAATCATTCAAGCACAAGCTATTCTCGATATGCGTCTGCAGAAGCTCGCTGGACTGGAACGTAAAAAGATCGAAGATGAGCTCGCCGAGGTGCAAGCCTTGATCAAAAAGCTTGAAGCTATCCTCAAGAGTAAGACTAAAATGCTTACTATTATTAAAGATGAGCTACAAGAAATTGCTGATAAATTTGGTGATGACAGGCGAACCAAAATCGTCAAAGGTGGCGTGAAGCAAATCAACCCAGAAGACCTCATTCCTGATGAAGAATCTGTGTTGGTATTAACAAAAGGTGGATATGTCAAACGAACGAATCCAGCTGAATACAAAGTCCAAAAACGAGGCGGGGTCGGCGTGGTAGATCTCAACACCAAGGAAGAAGATATCGTAACTACTTTAATTACGACTTCCAGCCATAGTGATCTTTTGTTTTTCACCGATGCCGGAAAAGTCTATCAATCTAAGATGTACGAAATCCCGGAAGGGCGCCGAGCCACCAAAGGCAAGTCAATCATGAATTTCTTGCCACTCACGAGTGACGAACACGTCACGTCAGTACTAGCCGTCCGCAAAGAAGACTGGGAAGGCGACTGGAGCCTCATGATGGTCACCAAAAACGGAATTGCTAAAAAATCAGATGCTGGAGTCTTTAAAGACGTGCGTCGGTCTGGTTTAATTGCTATCACTTTGCGTGATGATGACTCATTGATTGCCGCGCAGTTTGTCGGTAAGGACGACCAGGTGTCGCTAATCACCAAGCTTGGACAAGCGATACGCTTCGAAGAATCAGACGTACGCCAAATGGGGCGTACTGCGTCAGGAGTAACCGCGATGAAGCTGGGCAAAAATGACCGCGTGATGTCAGCTGAGGTGTTAAAGAAAGATGCGATCGATCGCGAGATTTTGATTGTTACCGAAAATGGCTTTGGAAAAACCACACCAGCCAAAGAATACAAAATCCAAAAACGCGGGGGATCAGGAATCAAGACCGTTAAAGTAACTGCCAAAACTGGTCCAGTGGTGCGCGGAATTATTATCACTGGTGAAGAGCGGATCGAAGGCGAGCTCGTCATCATGAGTAAGAAGGGTCAGGTGATCAAGCTTCCGCTCAAACAAGTCCCAGCACTCAAGCGCGATACCCAAGGAGTAAAGGTGATGAAGATGCGGGCCGGTGACTCGATCGCTTCAGTAGTCTTTGTTTAGTTTAAGTTCTCAACCTAAAGCCGGCTACCCGCATTTCTAGTAGAACTTGCGGAGCCGGTTTTAGTGTCAATGACCCGGAGGGCTCGGGGCGTCTGAACCCAATAGCGAGCAGAGGACTTGATCCGTGTCTACTAGAAATGCGGGTAGCCGGCTTTCCTCAGCCGTACCATTCTGCTTCTCATTATGCGGTATACTAATCGTATGAAATTCGTCATTCCAGACGTTGTTGCCTCGCAGTTTCACTTGCGAGAAGGAGATAAGGTTGGCGATTTTGGCGCCGGCAGTGGTTTCTTTATGAAAATTCTAAGTAACCTGGTTGGGCCAGAAGGTCGCGTGTATGCCTGCGAGATCCAAAAACAGCTGATTGAAAAGCTGGGCGATCAAGCCCGTTTGCAGGGTTTGCAAAACGTCGAACTATTATGGTGTGACCTAGAAGAAAATAATGGCAGCAAGATCGCCACCGATACCCTAGATGCTGGGATTATGGTTAACACACTTTTCCAGTTTGAAGAGCGAGAATCAGCCGCTATAGAAATCAGACGAATTTTGCGCACTGGTGGAAAACTGTTGATTATTGATTGGTCAGAAACCGTTCCTGGCTTGGGACCGACTCCTGACCGACTACTGACTCACGATGACTGCAAAGTCTTGTTTGAGTCAAACGGATTTATATTTGAGCGTGACTTCCCAGCCGGTGAGCACCATTATGGATTAGCCTTTCGCGCCGTATGAAACTCCGCCCGTTTGAACTAGCCTTAGTGATCATATTTATGGTATTAGGCTTAGTAGCGCTAGCGTTACTTGCTAGTTATAATGGGTCATCCCGTACTGAAGATGGTGTGGTAGTCACTGGTCCAGTCCAGATTTGGGGTACGATGCCAGGCGAGGGTATTCAGCTGATGTTGCGTGATCTAGCAGAGCAGTTCGATACATACCAAGACGTTTCCTATCGCTACATCGCTCCGGTCGACTTTGAAAGCACCCTAATTAGAGCCCTGGCTGATGGTCGGGGTCCAGACATCATCCTAACGTCCCATGAAGAGCTCGTGAGTACCCGTGGTCGCATTGCGCCTTATACATACGAACAATTCCCACTACGAGACATCCGCGATCGATATATCGAGGGGGCACAAATATACGCGCTATCAGATGGCCTTTATGCTTTACCAATTGCGGTTGATCCGATGGTCCTGTTTTGGAATCGAGATATTCTCGCTACCGAAGGGTTCCTCTCAGCGCCGCGCACCTGGGAAGAATTAATTAACGTGCAGTTTGATGATCTTATCCGTCGTGATTTCGACCGTACAATCAGACGCGGAGTAGTCGCCATGGGGGAATACAATAACGTCCGTAATGCTTTTGGCCTGGTGTCGATGTTGTTAGCCCAAGGTGGCTCAAGGGGGGTTGTCGATAGTGTAGATGGATACCAAATTAGTCTCAATCAAAGTATTAACAACTCTGGTAACCCAATCCGCACGGTAGCTGATTTCTACACGCGATTTAGTAAGCCGGCTAATACGTTGTATTCTTGGAATCGATCTTTTTCCGAAGACCGAGCAGAGTTTATTGGAGAAGGCTTAGTGTTCTATTTTGGGTATGGAAGTGAGGGTAGAACTATTGAACGTTTGAATCCGAATCTTAATTTTGACATTTCCGAGGTACCACAAGGGGCTGCTGCTAGTGTTCGCCGCACCTATGGCAAGTTTTATGGATTGTCTTTGTTGCGGACTACCGACAATGCTAGTGGTGCGTACGCAGTGATGGGTCTGCTCGGTGGGGCTGACATTGCTGACACTATTGCGATCAATTCAGGTTTGACACCGGTCACTCGCCAAACTGTGGCGGCTGGTAGTAATGATACCTATGGTCGAGTGTCGTTCCAGTCAGCTGCTATCGCGTATGGTTGGCTAAATCCAGACCCTCAGGCCACTGACGTTATATTTGCTACCATGATGCAAGACATTAACGAAAACCGGGGTACCGTCGATCAGTCAACCAGTGATGCACTTGAGCGTTTAGAGTTCGAGTATTAATGTATACTAATCACATGAAAAAACTGTACAAAGCCAGTCTCAGCATATTTCTGCTCATGCCAACTTTTCTTTACGCCGGCGCACCGTGCGAAAATTCACAGGGTGATGGTTTAAGTTATACTTTGTGCAATCCCCTTCAGTTCAATAGTCTCGAAGCCCTTATTGTTGGTATTCTCAATGTACTTTTGATTATTGCTGTACCAATTATTGTCTTCTTTATTATCTTTGCTGGCTTTTCGTATGTGACCGCCCAGGGTAATCCCGAGAAGATCAAGCAAGCTAGCCGTTCACTCACCTATGCCATCATTGGTGGGGTATTGATTCTTGGGTCAGTAGCAATTGCTGAGATTCTTAAGGGCGTTGTTGAGTCATTCTAATTTTAATATATGGATCAAACACCAACCACTTACGCTGGACTTGTAGACGAACTCATCGGGTTTATAAATGTACTCATTCCGGCAATGTTTGCCTTGCTGTTTGTGTATTTTATTTGGAAAATGATCGACTCGTGGGTCTTGCACGCCGGCGACCCTAACAAAGTTCAGGAAGGTAAGATGTTCGCCGTAACCGCTGTGATCGTGCTTGTGGTTGCCTTAAGTGTTTGGGGGATCGTGGCAATTATCAGGACGTCGTTTCTGGTGTCGTAATACCCGAGTATCTATTTACTAATTTTATATCTGTAGTATAATCTACTTCATTACAAATAGCCCATCTTAATTATGTACAAACTTTTAACAGGTGTCAGTCTCTTTATTTTTCCAGCCCTAGTATCAGCCCAAGGAATTGCCAATAGTGCTGACGCGGGTCCGTTCCAAGACTTACTCGAAAATATCCTTGTGTTCTCTAATGATGTCTTGATCCCATTTATTCTAGGTATCGGCTTCCTAGTGTTCGTGTGGGGTATGTTTAAATTCTTCATTTTTGGGGGAGCTAATGATGAAGCCAAAGAGCAAGGCAAGAGCCTGGTCATCTACGCGACACTCGGTTTTGTCCTAATTATTGTGTTCTGGGGAATCGTAAATCTCTTGTCTGATAGTACGGGATTGACCTCACAAGGCTTACAAAATATCCCTAGCATTGGCGGGGGCGAGTAAAAGCATATACAAATATATAAAACCCGTGCACAAGTTCGCTTGCGCACGGGTTTGTGCTTTAGTTATAATAAACGCAGTAACTATAAATTAGTAATATATTATATGATCAACAAACTTAAATTATTCATCAGCTCTGGTGTTATTGCACTGCTACCAGTTATTGCTTCTGCTGAGGTAGCTGCTACTCCTATTATCCCTGCCGATGGTGGTCCCTTTGGTACATTATTGCGAAACATTATCGAGTTTGCAAATGGAGTGCTCATTCCATTTATTCTCGGTATTGGGTTCCTGGTCTTTGTTTGGGGAATGTTCCGGTATTTCATTGTCGGGGGAGCTAATGATGAAGCAAAAGAAAGTGGAAAGAGTCTCATGGTATATGCAACTTTAGGTTTTGTCTTTATCATTATCTTCTGGGGAATCGTTAATCTTGTAGCACAAAGTACAGGCTTAGGAGGTGAAAGTATAGAGACTGGATTCGTACCTAAGGCGGCTGTTATTAGTGAACCATAATATCTAACTTTAGATTATAAAATATGAAAAAATACACTCAAAAACTATCAGTAGTAAGCACTCTATTTCTACTTCCTGTAATGGCGTTTGCTGCAGATGGTTTAGCTCAAAATGGAACCGGAGGTCAATTTGGTCAAATCCTAGGAGAGTTACTCGGTCTCACAAACACTCTCATAATTCCATTTATTCTCGGTATTGGGTTCCTGGTCTTTGTTTGGGGAATGTTTCAGTTCTTCATTGTCGGCGCCGCTAATGATGAGGCTAAGGAGAAAGGAAAGAGTCTTATTGTCTATGCGACACTTGGATTTGTTCTGGTTATCATTTTCTGGGGAGTGGTTAATCTGATTGCACAAAGTACTGGTCTAGGGAGTACTGGTCCAGGGACCGGCGATATTGCAAATCCAGTTGGTGTTGTACCAAACGCCGTTCCAATTACACCGTAGTATACAGTTGCAGGTTATACAAAACACCTTATATAAATTGAGGTGTTTTTTGTTTGTTCTAGGCGGTTTTATCTACAAAATATGCATAGTACCCGTCGATTGATAGGTTATACTTATCACATATGTTCACGTATTTGAAAAAAGGAATTTACACTGTACCTTTGTTATTTATTTTACCCACCTTTGCGCAGGCTGGTGATAGTGCTACAGATTTAGCATTTGATTTTGTAAACACATTCAATGACGTTATTCTGTTTCCCACGATTGGTCTACTTTCAGCTATCGCGCTGCTGGTATTTATATTCGGAGCCTTTCAGTACGTGGTCAATGCTAACGACCCAGCCGCTAGATCTCAAGGTATCAAACACATCACCTGGGGAATTGTAGGTCTAGTAGTCATGCTCAGCGCCTACACTATCATGTTACTGTTTGCCAATACCTTTGGGTTGGGGGACGAGCTTGATGACGCTAGGGGCGGTAGTACGCTCTACACAGCACCTGGTGGCGGTACCACTCCAGGTGGGGGTGTTCCAGTGCGTAATACGCCAGGAGGTGGTATTCCTAGTAACACCACTCCATCAGGTGGTCAACAATAAAAAACTGCAGGCGCCGGGGCGTCTGCAGTTACCACTAGGTGGATTTTGATGTACTAGTTAAATTAGGAAGGAACCTCAGCTCGCTCAAGGTCAAACTTAAGCGTACCGCGCGTCGTGTAGAAGCGATACTGCCAGGCGTTATCACCTGGATTAAGCTTGATCTCTGTACCATTGACCAACGTAGCGTCGGTCCATGGGCCTGTTAGCGCTCCGCGGTACTGTACCGCGAGCTTACCCATACCACCAGAGATGGCATAGACAAGGTCTGAATCCTGATAGTCACTAACAACGATGCCAGTGCTGTCAAGCGTCACCTGGGGAAAGACCCCAGTCTGACGTGACAGATAGTCAGCCGACGAGAGTATACGCTTCGTCGGCTCAGGTGCAGGCTTTGTTGGTGCGACAGTGCGTGGTTTCTGCGTCACCGCAGCAACCTTGGCAGCGTCGTATGGAACCAGAACTTCTCCGGTCTCGCCGTCATAGCAAACGCCATGAGCGCGAGCTGCACAGTCGGCCGGAGAGATGGTTTCATGCACTTCTCCTGTCCGACCGTTCATCACGCGCTGAACTGCCCCGGTCTCGACGTTGAATGTCGAAGGTGGGTTAGCCCAGTTGTACAGGTTTTCGGCCGGCTTATTGAGGCCGAGCGCAAACCCGAGTCCAACCAGCAGCACACCAATGGCGTACCACAGCGACAAGGTCTTGATGATCTTGGCTTCGCTGGCGTACTTCCAGGTGTGGACCACCAGGAAGAGACTGATCGCCATGACGAGTGGTCCGGCCCACAAGGCACCGAGGTGCCAAGGGAGCCAGGCCATAGCGCCAACTGCCAGCAGTGACCAAAACGCAATGTTTGGGGCGATGCCTCCCAGGTACGTCTTAAACGCCTGGGGAACATCGCGGCCAAACAGTCCGGCGATGGTCACCGCTCCCGTAAGGGAAGGTGCAGTCAAGACAGGGGCGAGGATTATGCTGTACACCATAAAAATGAATGTATTAGCAATCATTCCGACCCAGTCAAAGGCGTGGTTGATAAGATACATGGTACCCAGCAGTCCGAAAACTACAGCGTAACCCTTGATCCATCCTTTGCCCCAAAGTGCATTGAGATCGTCTTTGATCTCAATAGCTTCGTTGCTGCGCGTTCTTGTTGCGGGGTTAATTGGTCCTTGCATCGTTTGTCCTTTCTAGAACGGAAGCACACGCTTCATGATTGCGTACGAAAGGCGATATGACCAACTTTCCCAGCGGCCAAATCGCGATGCGCGAGCAACCTTAGGTGCGTTGGTGAGAGCAGACCGGAAAGGCATTCCGATTTGCTGGTTATGTTTGAAGGCGCCCCACCAAGTCAGGTAGGATTCCCGGTCTTTGCGGAGAGTTGCGGCATGACGGGCGAGCAGCTCATCGAGCCACTTTACCTTTTGCAAGGCAAACCCAATAAAGGATTTGCTGCGCGCCAGGGCCGCTGTCAGCAGTTGTTGCCCAGTCAGTCCTTTCTTTTGGATCATTTTCTGAGCAAAATCAATTGCCTTGGTCGCAAATGGTTTGTCGTCGGGTGACGGCATCCACGTTTGTCCAAGCTGCTGCATATTGAGGGTTACGCGGCCATATGCCTCTGCCTTGCAAATCTCAATTTGACGCTCGGTCATAGTCGCGATGGTGGTGTTGGTCAGCTTGCGCTTCTTCGCTTCCAATTCCACCGCTTCCTTGAGGTCTTTCACGATCAGTTTGAGATACTCAATCGCCGGCTTGTCATTGCCACGCTTCACTACGTACGGCTCGGTCTCTGATTCGATAACCTTGCCTTTGGCGTTGTGCTTCGTGTTTTTAGTGCGAGTGCCCATCACTGGGTCGTCGACCAAGAACATGATCCACTTGCGCCACTGATCAAGCCC
>Ga0306910_1000223_pt1 | contig 32595 bp, 38 predicted proteins | sample AntRauMFilla2698_FD_190438 | JGI IMG/M metagenome (GOLD analysis project Ga0306910, IMG submission 190438) | Saline lake microbial communities from Rauer Islands, Antarctica - Metagenome Filla 2 #698 (v2) (version 2) | ecosystem: Environmental > Aquatic > Non-marine Saline and Alkaline > Saline ... | reverse complement strand
TTTTGTGTTTTTAGGTGGACTCGAAGAAAACGGAGTTTTCGTCAGGACTTAAAAAGAGTGAGTATATCGCCCGCAGCGTAGCGAGGACGTTACAAACGTCGGGGTCGCGTAGCTTAGTATCTTTGGAGACGAGGTCAAAAAATAATTAGCGAAGATGACCAAGTCCGGTCGAGTCCACCAAATACACACCGCCTGTTCACTTCACCTACTCAATACAATTTCCTCCACCATAGCCAAATCCCCAGGCATAGGTTTCACCGGTACACGGTGCGCCACCTAACCGTACGCTACGATAAGTCGCTTCTGCAATGCCTTCATATAAAAATAATACCTGTTCATCGTTTGATAAATTTGTTCGCTTTTTAATCTCTTCTGTATTATTTGCTGCGTACAGTAAGATGTCAGTCCTTAACTGGTTATCTGCCAAAAGTCGGGCAGCATAACCACCAATCCCTGTGTGGTAAGTGCGATCATGAGTAATGCAGGCAGCTTCAAATGGCACGCTTGTAGCTTCGGTGTATCGATTGTTGAATTCTTCAAACGTCTGTGAAAGATCAGCCACGCTGTCTTTCCATATTTTAGACATCCCGGCTGAACAACCATCGGTTGAAAATGTAGACAGTTCAGTTTCTTGTTTAGTAAGTTTCAAAGCTTGTGGTTACTGCCTTTCGGTTAGAGGATTAATGGTTAGCGTTCCAAATATATTAAAGTACATTGCACCTAGAACTAAGATAAGAAATGTACCAAGAAAAAGTACTTTTCTTTTTGACAAAATATTTTTAGCAAAAATTTTCATAGAATAATTATACGTCATACTAATTATTAATATACTGCAACGTTTACATACCCTTGCAGACAGCAGTACGGGGTGCTATAAACGTATCCTATGAAACAATTTCTGTTAGGTATTCCCGGTATTGAACCAACTACGGCCGCCAGTATTTGGTTTGCCGGATCGATTGGTATGGCAATTGGGTTTGGTTTTTATCAAATTGCTATTATTACCGCGATTGCCTCAGTATTTATACCGCGTATTCCACACGTTCGACCAAAAAAGCATCACATTAGCAATACAAGCCAAACCTTAGACGACGCACCAATCGATATTCCTTTGTCAGACGGTGACTAATGTTCCTTTGTTCACTATTCTTCAAGTGACACTGGTGTGGTTTAATTAGTGATATGAATGACACTCATGTCGGTCTGGCCATATCACTTACAACCAACGCTGTGCCAACTGCAGTTAGCATCAATACCGCTGGCAATGTACTGCAAAATATCCAGGCTTTTTCGGATGATTTCCAAGCGATTGATTATATTTACGTATTAGATGATCGTAAGCTGATTGGGGTCATTTCATTGCACGAGTTATTTAGTATCGCTCCACATACATTGCTGCAGGACTGTATGACTAGGGAAGTGGCTCATGTACATTCTCAGTCTGACCAAGAAACAGTAGCTCAACTAGCATTAGCGCAAAACATCAAAGCTGTCCCAGTAGTTAATCGTGACGAGGAATTTGTAGGCGTAGTAACCTCTGACACTATTTTACAAATACTACGTGACGAACATACAGAAGATATTTTGAAGTACGCTGGAATCAATTTTGATGCCCAAGATACCCTTAGCGAATATACGCTTACGCAACACTTTACTAGCCGGATTCCTTGGCTGATTCTTGGCTTGTTTGGAGGAATTCTCGCAGCCTTCGTGGTTGAGTCGTTTTCTGAAGCAATTACCGCAGAAGTCGCCTTGGCGGCCTTTATTCCGGCCATTGTCTATATTGCCGATGCGGTTGGGTCGCAGACGCAGATGGTGTTCGTACGCACCCTTACAAGTAGAGTCAGGCATACACTACTAAAAGTACTGCAAAGAGAGATCTTGGTTGCCACAGCGGTTGGTGCGTGCCTTTCAGCAATAATCTGGCTTCTGTCTTTCTTATGGCTTGGCTCGGTTACTGTGTCATCAATACTCGCGCTAGCAGTGTTTGCTACGGTGTACTTTAGTGTTGTGGTGGCGATTCTGCTGCCTTGGTTTTTTAATAAAATGGGCTACGATGCCGCGGTCGCAACTGGTCCGCTGGCAACCGTGATCCGCGACGTGTCTAGTTTGTGTATTTACTTCCTTATTGCTTTGTCATTTTTATAAAATATAGTTTCATCTGCGGGCAAGTGAGTAGATAGGGTTAATTATAAAACAGTCGATTTATTGTGTTATTTTAGTGGTATGCCCTTTACGCAGATACTCCTAGGCGTGTTTGTCGCTATTAATTTAGTATCATTTTTGTTGATGGCCCGTGATAAGCGTAAATCTATTCGTGGTAGCGGCAAAACCCGCACTCCAGAAGGTAAGTTGTTTTTTCTGGCAGCACTATTTGGTGCAGTTGGTGTGTATCTTGGTATGCTGATCTTTCGCCACAAAACTAAAAAATGGTACTTCCAAATTGGTATTCCCTTGTTAATACTACAAAACGTAGCAACTTTATATGCAGGAGCTTTTATTGTTGGTACTACTTAGTTTAAAATTATTTCATACAAATATCCAACCGCACAACTCGCATACATACGTTATAATTAAGAGATGAATAAATCTATCTTAATTGGCATTGCAGCTTTTGGTGGATTATTGCTACTGGTGTCACTGTTGCCCAAGGGAGAGGTGCAAACGGATGATCTGCCAGTCACTGAAAGTGTAATCATAACTCTGCCACCAGATTTACCAACATTCCCAATGTTTTCACCAGCACAAATAACCCGTGTTCAAGACACCTTTGGGGAAAACTCGCGTGATGTGTCAGTTGGTTTAACTACTATCGATGTCGACCGAGAACTAATCCATGATTGGTATCGACAAGAACTAAATAGTGGCGGCTGGTCGATTACAAATGATAGAAATGTCGGTGGTTACCAAATCATCCAGGGCGAGAAAGATAATTTATACACCTCTCTGCAGGTAGCAAACGGTAATACTCCAGATGAACAAATAATTAGTCAACAATTAAAGGTTAGGGAGCAATAAAGTAACTATTAATATATAGCTTACAATCTTGATAAATAGAAGTTTCGTAGCGAATCTTACTTAGTATTTGACTTGACGGCACCAACAATCAGCTCTGGCGAAAATCCTTCGGCTATTATGCCAAAGCGAGCATACGAATAAAGTACGACTTTAAATATTTCATTCAAACTGTTAGACAAAATGGTGATAATGACTAAAGATAGTACAAAAGGAACGCCTACAATAAGCAGTCCAATAGTTCCAAACCCAGCTGCTAAAACAGCAAAGGCAAGAAGTCCAAAAAACAAAATATTTAGTAAGACAAATAGAAATACAATAATGCTAAAAGAGATGTTCAAAATTAGAGTTTCACCCCACGTTTTCTTGAATACTTCTGCTGAACGACCGATTGATTGCCAAACTGATACATTGTCAAGAAGCAAAGTAGGAGCAATAAACATAGTCACAACATTCCAAGCTGCACCAAGCAAACTGGCGACCAGTTTCCCTAGCCATTTGGATTTGTCTGAAACAATTTTCAGAATGATACCGACCGTACTAGTGATGATACTCCATAAGAAGATCTTCCCGGCGATGCCGTTAGCTCGCTTGATACCGTCTTTGAAATTAATGTCACCACCATTTATGCGCTCATACACTACTGCGGTCAAACCAACTTTGAAATAGGTTGTGATAAAAAATGCTATGACATAGTACACAAATATAATACCGTAGATAATGATATCTTGAGATTGAGACGACGTATCTTCGCCAAGACCAAGTAAGGGATACAAAGCAAACAAAGTTAGGCCAAATAGAATGGTTACCAAAAGAACTGTGATGGTTGAAACAACCGGGAACAGCATGATCTCCTTATCTTGTTTAAGTAAATTGATAGACTGATTAAACAAACGCCAACTAGCTTTAAATTTACCCATTTTTTGTACAGCCGCTGTTGCGTCAGCATGAGATACAGTGGCTGTGGGTACTGAGCCAGCCGGATCAATAATTTCTCTTTGTGATATAAGGCTACTTATAGCATTATTCACATCTGCTTGATCCCATCCATTGCTGAGTAACGCTTGCTTGATAACATCGTCACTTATGCCGTTTCGTTTTTGAGTGCTTATATAATCGAGTAGTTGTTGATTAATCATACTTTGTATTTATTTGTTAGTAATAATACACAAAGTATCTGAAAAGTAATAAGTTACACCCACTAATTGAGAAACTAACTTAGACTAAAACAAATTGATCGAGCACAACAACTATCAATGGTTATAACCAGCGAACTAAGTAATTATTTAACTGACTTCATGTCTAAGAATATTTTGGATAATTTCAAAGCCTAGATTAAATTAGCTGATGTTAATTTAATTAATTACTATTCTAGTAATCGCTGTAAATGTATGGTTAACTATCGAACATTATGACTAAAGATGAGCAACACATACGTCGGTGCATTGATATAGCAAATGAGTGTTATGACCAAGGTGAGCTACCATTTGGCTGTGTAATCACATATGAAGGCAGGGTGGTCTCGGAGGGTTACAATACAGGGCTTAGTGACTTGACCGGTCATGCAGAGGTAAATGCCATGAAAACGTTGCGACAAAAATCCCCAGATATTCCATTCAAAGAATGTACGCTCTATTCCAACTTTGAACCCTGTGCAATGTGCTCTTATTTAATACGTGATTTTGGTATTGGTCGAGTAGTTTTTTCTTTTTCATCACCACACGTTGGTGGTTTTACAAAATGGGACATTCTTTCTAGTAAAATAGAGGTACCCTTTACATCAAATGGACTTGAAGTTCCTCCAGAAGTTGTCGGCGGAATTCTAGAGGCAGAAGGTCGAGAATTGTTTGACAAACTTGAGTGGAAAATGCATGATCCAAGAGGAATAGAAACATAGATCTCAATGAAAGGGGATACAGGTGAATGATGAGCTGATACAAACGGTGCTAGGAAGCACAGTATTAAGGAATGATCCGACCGTACGCTGTTTACTGCAATCTTACAACGACGGACATTTCAAACTATCATCGGAGGCAATGCGACAGGTGGTTCTTGACCGCCATGATGTGCTACAACCTTCAGAGCTCGATGATCCGGTTGATTATGATGCTCTACAGGTAAAACTCAGATTAACCGGGCGGCCTGAGTACACACTTGCAACCTGGTCAAGCATCGCCGCGTTTGCAAGAAAAATGAAGCGACTCTTTCCGGATTACCGTTATGCTCTGGAATACCGGATTGCAGACGATGAAGAGTTTGCGATCAAGCTTCAAACCAATGGTTCACGAGCTTATTTTGACACTATTGGATTTAGAGTGATTCCAAAACATTCCTTAGACTTCATCAAGGCGATTTTGCTGATTGAGCGCAATCTGGGAAAAGTCTTATTTCGCATCAATACGTATCAATTCTGCAAACAAGATTACCAGCGATTGATAGGTCCAAATAGCTCAACCAGTTACCGAGCGGTTCACTATTACGTTTGGTTTGGTACGGAAATAGTCGAAATCCAACTTCGCACACCATACAATAATATTTGGAGTAACTTACATCACGTAATGATGTATAAACCAAATAGCACGTATACTGCGGATGACTGTGCTGGGATATTGGCTTTAGGAGAAATTGCAAATATTAATATTATCGACTACGCTGAACTTTTGGCGTATACAGATCACTAACAGCTCTGCCACAATGTTGGCGGTGCTGTTTTATTTTTTACATGCTAGAGTAGTAATATGAGCAACCATAAAGCAACCACAGCATGTTCGATGCAGGGGACGTGGCCAGATGGTACGACCTGGAAATATTACGAAGGTGGTAATTTTACCCATCTGTCTCCCCAGGCTGCATTTGGCATCTACGTAAGGCACAATGCCATCCTGCTCACACAAAACCAACGAGGTTGGGATATCCCCGGGGGCACAAAAGAGGACTTTGAAACTATCCGCGAGACCATGGTCAGAGAAGTTTTAGAAGAAGGTGGCCTGATAGTTACTAGTGAGAAACCAATTGGTTACTTGCTTATATCGTTACCAAATACTGATGGAAAGGAGGTCTGTGTGGCCGGATACATGGTTGAGACTACTATGCCGCTACAAGCAATTACTGGTACAGAATGCAAAGGGGCTAAACTGTGTGACCTTAATGGTGACGAATGTAAGTCTTCAGCAAAACAACCACTGATTAATTTTATACTCAGAGACTATAACAGCTAGGACAAGAATCTAACAAATAGCTTGACATAATATTACTGGTGGCTGCAAACAAAGCTAAGTGCGTTGTGTAGTTAGGGGTACCGTGCTATTACAAGTATAGGAATTGTTCACACTAGAGAGGAGGGTACGATGTTGGGTTATCGATTACTAGCCACTACGCTACTGTTGTGCCTACCACTGGCTACAAATGCGCAGACTAAACCAGCGTACTTTGAGAGGGGTGTACCAATTGAATTTAATGACTTTGTCAGTTGCAGTTCATTCAGTTCTGCGGTCACAGTGCTCAGACGAGCACACGATGCCTCTGTCGATAGACGATTTACTGGATTTCAACTAACTGAGTCAGATGATTGTGTTCGAATAGGCATTAACAACGCGCGAACAAGTAGTCAGATTGTGGTGCTATATACATTGACCACTTTCAAAACTAATGACCTTAACGGCAATGTAACTCAGCTACATATTCATGGCTACAGACGTGCTTTGTGGACTGCAGATCGTCTCGAATACATGGTCACACAAACACCGCTACAGATACGATAGGTTACCAAAACGCCATACAAATGGCGTTTTTTCTATTGCAGTACTAATTAGTAAAAAATCAATCAATACATAGTTAATTTATGATTTATCCCGCAAAATCAGGACAAATCGCGGGATTAGGGGTTTATAAGGCACATGTTAAAATAAAAGCTCTATTAGCTACTGTTATTATCCTATACCTATTTACCTATGAATAAAATTGTCTGTCCGAACTGTAAGACCGCCTTTGATATGGATGAAGCTGGGTTTGCAGATATCCTAAAGCAAGTCCGAGATGAGGAGTTTTCTAAAGAATTAGCCGAACGAGATCGACGCTTTGCCGACGAAAAAGCCAGCGCGGTAGCACTAGCCGAAGCCAATCTTAAAAACGAACTACAATCAGGACTAGCAAGCAAAGAAGCCGCTCTGCAAAAGAGCTTAGTTGAGCGTGAAGCGGAGTTGGCTGAGCTTAGGTCAACAATGGGTAATGCTGAGCTACAGAAAAAATTGTCTATCACTGAAGCCGTGACTGCAATCGAAAAAGAACGTGACAGTTTGTCGGCGTCACTTAAGAGTAAAGAACATGAGAGTCAATTAATGGCCACTTCAATGAAGGAAAAGTATGAGAGTGAAATCAAACTCAAGGACGAGGCGATCGAACGTCTCAAAGATATGAAGCTGAAGCTCAGCACCAAGATGGTAGGGGAGACACTCGAGCAACACTGTGAGACGGAGTTCAACCGGCTCAGGGCAACCGGTTTCCAAAACGCCTACTTTGAAAAAGACAACGACGCGACTGGGGGCAATAAGGGCGACTATATCTACAAGGAAAGTGATGCTGAAGATAATGAAATTACCTCAATCATGTTTGAGATGAAGAACGAACTAGATGCTACCGCTACAAAGCAAAAGAATGAAGATTTCCTAAAAAAGCTCGACAAGGACCGGATTGATAAAGGTTGTGAGTACGCTGTTTTAGTGTCTCTCTTAGAGGCTGATAACGAGTGGTATAACACCGGAATTGTTGATATGTCGCATAAGTACCCTAAGATGTACGTTATTCGTCCACAGTTCTTTATCCCGATGATTACGTTGCTGCGTAACGCTGCTATGGGTTCACTTAAGTATAAGAGTGAGTTGGCGTTGGTTCGCAATCAAAATGTTGACATCACTAATTTCGAAGAGAATTTAGATAAATTCAAAACTGGTTTTGCCAAGAACTTTGACTTGGCTAGTCGCAAGTTTAAAACTGCCATTGAGGAAATTGACAAGACTATCGACCATCTACAAAAGACCAAAGACGCACTGCTATCATCAGGCGACAATTTACGGCATGCTAACAACAAAGCTGACGATCTCACTATTAAAAAACTCACACGGGGTAACCCAACCATGACGGCTAAATTTAATGAACTAGCTGAGTAATGGTTTATCTAAACTACGTTTTAACAAAAATTAACGTAGTTTACTTGCCATAGGGAATATTGTACCGAATATGTTTGTTTGCAGAAGCGAGCATGTTTAGCCTATCAAACTTTGATTCCCGATAGGCTACAATACATGTGCATATGAAATTCAGCAAGATCGGGGTAATTGCGTACGGATTATTAATGACAGCTATTATCGGCGTTTGCTTGGCAGCACTGCATGCCAGAATCCAGCCCCCGGTGATGACCCAGCTAGCACTTTCAAACGCTCGTCTATCTGAAGATCCATACCAGCAAACCAAACAAATTAAAGAGGAAATTGAGCGAGTCTTTTCTCCGCTAGAGTCGCAAATACCTGGGGTGGTAGAAGCAATGATTACGATCGCAGACTGTGAGTCATACGGTGGTGACGATGGTATGTTGATGCATCTCGATCCTGATGGGGAACTAGTTAAGAATCCGTACTCATCGGCTGCAGGTGTGTTTCAGGTACTGTTATATACCCATAAAGCAGATTACAAAGCGTTAGACCTTGATCCGCGAGGTGTGCTAGATAATATTGAGTTTGCGCGAAAGTTGGTTGAGCGTCGCCATCTGCGTGGTCTTGATCCATATGGTGATTGGGAATGTGCACCAATTTGATACTTGTGGGTTCATTAACCAGTGAATTTTGGATCAGATCAGACTTACTTGTGTTGGTGCAAAAAGTAAACCCCCTCCAGCGATTAGCTGGAGGGGGGGTGGTGTTATTAGTCGTCGTTCTTTTTTTGTTGCTTCTTTGGTGACGGCATTGGGGGATTGAGGAGATCAAGGATTTTATTTAGCTTTACCTCCAACTCGCTTATTTGTCTCTTTAGTTCCAAAATCCCTTGATTATCTGGTTTCGGGGTAGCTGCTGCAGTACCGTATGGTCGACGTTCAGTACGTCCGGCTGGTTTATTTGCGCCTCTAAGTTCATTTCCGCTTTTCTTCATGCCAAAACAGGCACTACAATACACAGGTTTGTCACCAGAAGGTTTGAAAGGGACGTCGCATTGCTTATTACACTCAGAACAAGTAGTAGAAAACTTTTCAGTTTTGTGTTCTGAATCACGCGTTGTTTTTCGGTCGCTTTTAGAATATTGATTCTGATCCTTAAAACTCTTTTTTCCGGCAAAACTCTGACCTGTTCGGCTTGGTCCTCGACCTGTAAATTTATTCATTGTCAGGAGTATGCATCACTTTTTGATAATGTGCAATAGCAACAGGTCTCTAGTATGTCTGCATTGTGAGTAAGAAAATGCTACCATCTAGCTATATGGAAATCGAAATTGGACACTATATTTTAAACCCGCAGCAGCAGGCCAAAGCCAGCGGAGGTAATTATGAAATTCATAATGCTGACACCTGCTCACACTTACCTGATCAGACACACGCACTCACTCTAGGGCACTTTAATAATTGTCAGTTAGCGATTGACGAGGCAAAGCGTCGCGTGCCCAAATGGGCAGATTTGATAGACGGCTGCGCCTGGTGCTGCCCCAAGTGCAATAAGGGCTAGAAGAATCGTCGATTTGCTGAGACTGAGTTTTCACGCCATACAGTCAGCATATTTGGTATACTGAAACTATGAAAAAATTTTTGATTGTTTTGTTAGCTGTGGGGATAGCGTTACTAGTGTTAGGGTTTGTTACCTATCAGTATGCGTTTGCACCAACAGAATCACCGATTGTAAATACACCAGTGGCAGAAACTGCAGAGATACAACTCCTTGCTACTGACCTGACGGTAGCCTGGGACGTAGCGCAGCTGCCAGCCGGCGGTCTGCTTGTGACCGAGCGAACCGGTGATCTGCTGCGGGTTACACCAAGTGGTGACATAGCGAGACTTACTGTACCCAAAGTAGCCCCAGCCGGTGAAGGTGGGCTAATGGGGGTGGTGTTACATCCTGACTTTGTTCAAAATAATTGGGTCTACCTGTACCGTACGATCGAAACTGCAGAAGGGAGAGACAACGAGGTTGTCCGCTTTGTATATAATGACGACCATACACTGAGTGATGAGACTATCATTATCACCAACCTCCAGGGAGCGACCTACCACGATGGTGGAGCGGTATCGTTTGGCCCTGACGGCTTGCTGTACATCGCAACCGGTGATGCCGGCGATCCAGCTTTGGCACAGAACCTAGACTCACTAGCGGGCAAAATACTACGAGTGACTGATGCAGGCGAGATACCCGCCGATAATTTGTACGACACGGCAGTATATTCTATCGGACACCGCAATCCCCAGGGGTTAGCGTGGGATACAGAAGGTCAACTATGGGCAACCGAACACGGACGCTCAGGGTTGCAAAGTGGGTACGATGAACTTAATAGGATTGAACCTGGTGCTAACTATGGCTGGCCAGAAAGTGAAGGCGACACAGTACTGCAAGGCACAGTTGGTCCAGCTGCACATTCAGGAGCAAATGACACTTGGGCGCCAGCAAGTTTAGCCGCTGATGGTGATACATTTTATTTTGCCGGTCTTCGCGGCGAACGACTGTATAAAGCAACTATGAATCTAGATCGTGAATCAGTAGAACTTGAAGCGTTTTTTACCGAAGAGTATGGGCGTCTGCGAGCAACACGGATATTTGGAGACACGCTGTACATTACAACTAGTAACCGTGATAACCGAGGCGAGGTAACAGAAGGCGACGACAAGCTAATTGCTATTCCGTTATCGGTGTTAGCTAATTAAAGCTGGTAATCTGATGGTAATGCCGCAAATGTTGACTGTATTGAAATATTTAGTGAAGCCGTCGATCAGCAGCTGCGCGACTAAGCCGATTAAATAGCCGAAGTAAAGAAAAAGCAGCACTAAGTGCTGCTTTGTTATTCGTCATCGCCATCATCTTCCAGAGGCCAAGCTTCGCTTTCATTGTCTAGAAAAACAGTCAGATCGTACTCAACATTCTGCACAAGTGCCATTATGTAAAGAGCAGCCACTGCATCTCTATCTAAGCTAGAGCAAGCCCTGTGAGCATTGTCCATAGCCGCAAAAGAATCGGTTATTTGTAGTCCAACAAAGTCACTTAGACTGACGGTTGCCATCACATGTTGATGTTGACCGAACCCCAAGGTGTTGCAAACGTCAGGGTACGCTCTGAGCGTAGAAAAAGTAAAAATCTGGTGCAGCAAAGCGGAGGACTTTAGTTCGTTTTTATTTTTGTGCTGTACCATGGCATCACTCAGGGTCTGAGTAACCATAAAACCATCAGACATATCCCGTGGATCAACCACGCTCCGTTTCATTCTCTCTACTATAAATTCAGACATATTGAACCTCCAGTTCTGCTAAGTCCACCTTAACACTAGCACAACTTCGCAGTCTGTGGTGGATATTAAACTTTAAGTAAGCAGTTCCTTGAGTTTATTGTACGTATCGAGGTGATCTGTGACAGCTACCGTTTCGATCACACCGATGACTGCTTCGTCGTTACCACCGGGGTAAAGGCCGTCACCAAAATAAATACACTCATCATTATTCCATCCTTTTAGGTCGATGAGGCGTTGTACGTTGGTGCCTTTATGTCGGTCTTTGTGGATATAATCAAATGATGTAGATCCGCCAATCTTGACCACCAGGTCTTCAGATTCAAATGGTATTTTTTCAAGCAGAGCAAATCGCTTTTTTAAATCTGGATCGTAGACTTTTTTTACCTCTACCGGTGCTTGATTACCTACTGGACTAAAGGTTATCTGTGCGCCACGATCTTCGATTGGCATCCATTCTGGTTTTGGCTGCTCATCTAGCTGCTCCATGACTTGCGAAATATGGTCGAGAATTTCTTGGCGACAGTTATCTTCAAGCGCAACATTCCACAACTTTGTCCCATCTACATCAACTCCATTATTTCCGTTTTGTCCTAATCTAATCGCTGGTAGATCGTTACTCTGCAACGCAATTTTTACTACGTCTTGGCCCGAGACAATGACAATGTCCTGAGTTAGAGAATCCAGCAGTTTGTACATCTCTGGCAGAATTGGCTGTCTTGATGGCGCGACCGTTTGGTCCATGTCAAAGAAGAGGTGTTTGTATTTCATATCGTTAGTGTACTTTTTATAACTACGAGTATCATCAACAGGCTGTGTAAAAGTTCTAATCATAACTGATATCATGTCAGTATGACTACATTTATTTTACTGGCTGGAATTTTTCAGTCTATATTTATTTCATTAGGGGTAGGGTCTTCGACCTTGGCCGTTACAAACTTTTTTGCTGCGATTGCAGATGGTACGATTGATGAAACTGAGCGTCGAATGATGGGAATTGTGTACGTTGTCTTGCGGGTAGCGATGGTTGGTATACTGTTAGCCACGATCGCCCTGCATGCACCGATGATTCTTGCCCTTGGTCTGGCTGGCATGAGTACATTTATGTGGGCTCAATGGGTCGTGGTGGGTATGTTGTATATTAATGCCACCCTGATGACCAAACGACTGATGCCAAGCACATTTGGGCCTGGATTACAGGCTGGTAGCTGGTATACCTTGGGTATGATGATGGCTTTGGCGCTACAGGGTGTAACACAATACACCATTTTGCAATTTGCACTTGGTTATATAGCGGTATTGATACTTGCAGTGGGTGCAGTCAATGGCGTTATGGCGTATCTCAAATCACAAAGACAGTAACGTCCGTAACTTGTATACAATCACAACAAAAGCCGCTGTCTAAGCGGCTTTTGTTGTTTAATACCTATGAATTACTCTAATGTGCCGGGGTTACGAGAGTAGAGAATTGGGATCAAAATCAATGTAATCACCACCGAGAACACTAGACCAAACATCACAGCGTACGCTAGCGGTGCCCATAGGTCACCAGCGTAGGTAAGCGGGACCATACCAATTACTGTAGTAGCCGTAGTGAGTAGAATCGGTCGCAAGCGATTGCCGGCAGCATCGAGTACGACTTCTTTAATTGGCTGCTCGGGCTTATTTCGTCTGATTTGATTCATCATATCTATCAAGAGAATTGAGTTGTTAACCACAATTCCTGACAGTGCGATAAAGCCCATGATAGAAGGGAAGGAGAGTGGGTTCATACTCAAGGCCAAGCCAAAGAAGATTCCGATCAGTGAGTACGGCAGAATTGATAGTACATAACGGGTGTGTAAGTAAGAGTTGAACTGCAGCGTAAGTACACCGATCATCAATGTCACACCGACTACTAGCGCTAGCAGTATTTCTGCAAAGGCTTGGTTGGAGTCCTCTGACTCACCACCGCCGGTACTGATCTCGACATCATCTGGAACATCGAGTTGGTCAGTGATGGCAGCCAATACTTGCGCCTGGACTTCTCGGGCATTACCAGCGGCAGATACATCAGCTGACAGTGAGACCACTCGCTTGCCACCTTCGTGGTTTATGACTGAGCTGGATTCACGTAAAGATATGGTTACCAATTCAGACAATGGAACGGTACCAGACTGAGTTGGGATCAGGATTTGCTGTAATGAGTCGATCGAAATATTGTCAGCGTTTTCTGCGTTGATAGTGTCAGAATTTGAAACGTTCAGTTTAACTACTACAGCAATATCCTCAGTCAAGGTAGTTAGTGTCGTCGCTTCGGTGCCAAATACAGCCGTCCTAGCAATCTGTGACACTTGGGTAGGTGATAGTCCTAGTGAGGCCGCCTTGTCACGGTCTAACTCTAGTACGAATTCAGTACTGTTATTATTGGTACTGGTTTCTACGTTTACCGTGTTTGGAATTGACTGTAGTACTAGAGAAGCACTATTAGCGAGCTCTGTAATCTCAGCCAAATCATCACCGAGGAATTTCACCACGATAGCAGCCCCAGTTGGAGGCCCGTTAGTAGGCTGATTGACGCTGATCTTCAAGTCTCGTAGTGGGGCCATCTGAGCACGCAAGTCTTCGACTACGGCTGTACTATCAAGAGCTCTGTCATCAGTTAGAGAGACAAAGATGTTGGCAAACTTTTCACCACTACCACCATTACCAAACTGACTACCTGACCCCACCGTTACTGTGAATGATTCAATATAGTCCAAGCCGTATAACACATCCTCTACTCGTCTGACGGCGATGTCTGTGGTTTCCTTGGTAGTGCCTTCGGGATTTTCGATCTCAACTACTACGAAGTCCACATCAGACTGCTCAAAGAATTCAACCTGTACCGGATTAATAACCGGAAAAACCTTACTAGTACCAAAGTACGAGGCTCCGACAATAGCTACAGTAAGTGGTACCCAAACCAGAGTCCGGACAAAAGCACTCCAGCCGAATGTAGCTTGCCAACGATACGTCTGTAGCAACATGACATAGACTAGTGGAGCTGCAACCAGTCCAGCTACCAGGTTCACAGCCAAGAACAAGGAGAATACCAACCCAGCGAATAACGCTGACAAGAACCGATACTGTTTTTCTGGGCTGTTGAGAATCGGGGTGATAATGCCTCGATACCAGTTTTCCAAGCGTCTTGCTTGCGCAACTTGTTGTTGCTCTAACCTCGACATACTTGTACGCTTCAAAAATGTTGTAGCAAACAATGGCAAGATTGCTAGGGCAACAAATAATGACGCAAACAACAAGAAGATCAGCGTGAACGGAATACTAGAAATAAATTGTCCAATGATACCGGTAACAATAAATAGTCCAGCAAACATTGATACGGTAGTTAGTGTTCCGGCAATCAGGGGAGTAGAGAAGTCATTGATGGCTTCGATAGCGGCTTGTTTCTTGTCGATTTCAGGGTTGTCTTTCATCTTACGGTTGATTCCTTCAACCATTACGATGGCGGAGTCGACCAAAATACCAATACCAAGAATCAGAGCAAACAAGCTGAGGAAGTTAATTGTGTTGCCAGAAAAGTATAGACCAATAAATCCAAATAAGAATGATAAGGGGATTGCCAATCCAGCCAGCAGACCTTCACGCCAACCAATCGCAATCACTAGCAGCAGCACAACCAGGATGACTGTCTGTAGGCCAGAGGTGGATAACTGAATTAAGTCACTTAGAATGTCATCACCAGCATCAAGAACCACTGACGTTTCAATACCGTCCAATAGTTCACCATCAGCCGTTAGTTCTTGCACTCGCTGATTAACCGCACCAGTGATTTGGGTAATATCACCTCCTGACTGCTTGAACACGTTAAATGAAATCGAGTTGCGAGATGGCTCACCGCCGACACTTAGACGGGAAAGGGTGTTTGCAGGAGCTAGGCCATTTTCTACGATCGCGATATCACGAATGTACACCGGCTGCCCGTTGCGGCTGGAAATAGCTATATTAGGCAATTCTTCTGCGTTTGGAATATCACCTTCAAAGGCTACGTTAAATGAAATGCCATCGTTAACTATTTGTCCAATTGGAAATGTTTGGTTGGCACTACGTAGTGCATTGGTGATTTCGTTTAGCGATAAGCCGTACTGCGCTAGCGCAGTTTGGTCAATCAAAATGGTAATTTCGCGATCACGAACACCTTGTAGTTCTACTCGGGAGACTCCTGCGATTTGCTCGATCTCACGCTCAACTTCATTACCTAGTTCGGCAAAAGCTAGGTCTGACAGATCAGCGGCCAAGGCTACAGTCAAAACCGGTTGGTCTACAAAGTTAACCTCAGATACAAACGGTTCATTAGCGTCTGCTGGGAGCTCTTGCTTGATTGTGTCTACTTGATCCTTCAGTGACTGGATTGATTCGTCGAGGTCAGCATCTGCTTCAAACTCAACAGTGACACTGGATACTCCTTCACGTGAAGTCGAAGTGATTTGCTTGACGTTCTCGAGACTAGTTAGGCCACGTTCAATTTCATTAGTAATTAGAGTTTCAATATCAGCTGCTGGCGCACCAGGGAAAACAGTGTTGACTATTCCCAGTGGAATGATTACCTCTGGGGCTGATTCTTTTGGAATTGAAATGAGGCTATATGTCCCAACACCGATTAACGCTAACAGGAACAGGTAGGCGAACTTATTATTTCGAATGAAGAATTCCCACATAATTATCGAATTACTTCTACTTCTGTTGCGGCTACTAACCCGCGCGCATCGGCTACAAATTCATCGGTGATTGATAGTCCGTCCAGAATCTCTACTGATCCACCTCGAACTGTACCAAGGGTAACTGGCCGATCTACTAGTTTATTATCTTCAACAACAAACACAGAACCATTGTTCAAGGCAAATTTAACCGCACTCAGTGGAATAATAACTTGAGTGATAGTGTCTCCGGCAACTTCTTTGTTGACGCGGACTGAATCACCGTTTTGTAGATCCTGTGACTCACTGGCGATTCGGACTTCAGTTTTACCAGTTCCAGCGTTTACTGCTGGAGCAATCTGAGTCACTGTGCCTGCGAACCGTCCATCCAAGGTAACCGTGTCACCAATCGCAAATACTTCGCGGTCATTCTCACCAATAAAAGTAATAATTTCTAGAGCGTTGTTGTTCGCGACTAAGGCAACCTGAGCAAATGAGTTAACAAAATCACCATTACGAATATCAAGTGAGTTAACTGTCCCGCTGATAGGCGTACGGATGATTGTTTTAGCTAGATTAGCTTGTGCCGCCCGGAGTGATCCTAAAGCTTGCTTTACTTGGGCATTGGCAGCTGAATTTGTACTACCAGTGACAGTAATCGTTGCTCGCTCGATACCTTCGCGTGCGCTAATTAATCCATTTTGAGCCGAATCTATTTGTGACTGCAATTGAATAAGACTATTTCTCAGGCTATTGAAGGTTGTAGCAAAAGTTGCTAGCTCGGTTGTTGAGTAACGATCACCAGAATCCTGTCCCTGTAAAACAGTAATAAAAATATTTACATAATTAAGAGCTTCTGAAACTTGCTGACTTGCGTACATCAATTCAGCGTCGAGATCACTGGTGTTTGATACAGCGGTACTTCTTTGCTTCCATGCCGGGAGGTCGGTCTGATACGCGACCCTTGTATCGTTTAACTCTTGAGTGAATCCTCGACCTTGTAATCGTACGCCAGGCACTTGACCATCAGGGCTGGTGAAAAACTGGTCAATATTATTGTAAATAATTCCCTCGACGGTTGAATAGGCAGTTTTACTGATCGCAACAGCGCTATTTTGCGCGACATTCAATCGAGTTCTAGCTTCCGCAACCCCAACTTGACTCTGAGCGTTTCCAAACTGACTCTGTTCCAAACTCGCTAGAGCGGCATCATATGACCCCTCTGCTTGTAGTACAGATGCTTGTTGACTAGCATTCTCGATAGTTGCAATAATCTGTCCAGCACCCACCGAGTCACCAAGACCAACCCGTACACCAGTTACTCGACCTGCGGTTTCAGTAGTCACGGCAGCTTCAGAGAAAGCTCGGACTGTACCAATTAGGTTTACAGTACTATTACCAGCGTACTGCGTCGCTGAGGTAACAGTTACCACTGGTAAAGAAGTATCTACGACTTCTTCTACTTCACTGGCACCCAGGCCATAAATTACACCCAAAATAGCAGCTACTGCAAGGGCTAATAGGGCAAATTGTACCGGTTTTCGACTTAACCACAGTCGAGTCTTGCTTGTTATGTTCATATTATAAGTAGTCTAAATTATTCGCAAAAAATTACCACATAAATTGTGTTTTGTCCATACTAATACGTATCTGTGCTCATTTTATTTCTGTGGTAGAATCATGCACATATGTTTGGAAAATTAAAAAATATGGCGATGAAGAAGGTTCTTCAGTCGCAAATGAAGAATGTACCAGAAGATCAGCAGCAAATGATTATGGAAATGATGGAAAAGAAACCAGAGATGTTCCAGAAAATTGCTACCGAGATGCAGGCCGAGCTTAAAAGTAACGGTAATAATCAAATGGCAGCTGCGACTAAGGTACTACCTAAATACCAGGCGGAAATCATGGAAGTTATGAGTCCAGAAATGAAAGAGAAGTTGGCTAGTATGATGGGTGGGCAACAAACTGGGCAGTTTAACCCAAATGGCACTATTCGAAGGTAGGGTGAGTTTAGTAAGCAATCAACAGGCCGGCTCTTATAAAGTCGGCCTTTGCGCTACAATACCTTGTATATGAAACCTAAAAAAATTGTAGTGCTGTGTGGTAACCCAGATGCGGATAGCTTTACCGGAGCAATACTAGATAACTATCAAGCGGCCGCAGAAGAAGCTGGTCATGAAGTAAAACGCTACAACGTCGGCGATATGGATTTTGACCCGATTCTACACAAGGGATACAAAGAAATTCAACAACTAGAGCCAGACTTGATAGAATTGCAAGCAGCCATCACAGAGTGTGATCACCTAGTTATTGGGTACCCAAACTGGTGGTGCACGATGCCGGCCAGCCTCAAAGGGATATTTGACCGCGCCTGGTTACCTGGATTTGCTTTCAATTTCAATAAAGAAACCAAACGAGTCGATGGTCACCTTAAGGGTAAAACCGCCCGGGTATATGTCCTATCAGGTTCGCATAGCCCATTTAAGACGTGGTGGAGGTTCGGTGACTACACGAATGAAATCCAGTACGGTATTCTTGAATTTGCAGGAATCAAAACCCAGGTGACGACCTATGGCCCCTGCGAGAAGGTTAAAGATGCTTGTCGTGCAAAATGGATAAAATCAGTACAAGCCCACGGAAAAGCTGCACGATAGCTTGCTTTATCACATAAATGTGATATAGTATTATAAATATCACAGACAAATAAAGGGAGATCAGTCTTGGTACGTACATTTATTTTAGGTTCCGCAACCGGCTTGCTCACACTGCTATCTGCGTGTGGAGGCGTGTCACAACTGCCAGCAGCACCGAGCAATACTATTTTGTTTCAAGGGAGTGAGTATCAATATGAATACCAATTCCTTGGCAAGCCTGCAGAAAAGGCTGCGGCGCGGGCGCTCTGTAACGGGAGGGACCCTGAGGCAATCGAGTTGCTTGCTCACAAGCAGCTGCCTGAGTCCACTGGGGAATTTTTTCAAACGTCATGTCTGGCCCGACAAAGGTCAGGGCAGTACATGATCAAAGGAAGAAGCGAACCAGCCTGGTGATCTATGTCACCGGTTTGCTCTGCTAATCAAAGGGCCGGTCACATAACCGGCCCTTTACTATTTATATTGACTGCCAGGCAAAATGGTGTTATAAAACAGCTAACCGTAACTCAAAAAAAGAGAAGGAGAAGACATGCGGAATGGTCCTTTATTTGGCTCACTTATTGCTGCAACACTGCTCGTCAGTGCGTGCGGCGGCAGAAATGTATATTACGGGCAGCCTCCAAATCACGGGTATATCACACATACCGTGAATCCAACCGGTACCAAGGGATACACTGGCCAAACTCTTCAGCCACGACCACTTCCACCCCGGGTTGCACGGCGTTCACACCAGACAACCAGTGGTATCAGTCAACTGGCAGCCGCTGGTCGGTCCATTAACAACGAGGATTTTTGCGGCACTGCAGCGCAAATCCGGTCTGGATCGTTTGACGTTCAAGTGGCATTGGGAACCGACGGATCATTGCTTAGTCGCGGTAGTGTCAGAACCAGCGGTCCGTGCTGATGACAAAAAGTTTCTTTGTTCTGTTCATAGCAATGCTTTTGACGGGTTGTTTTGGTGGAGAACGCACAACGCATTTTTCCATCAGCGGCCCGCCCATCTTGGTTAGAAATGCGCTCCCTCTCGTACTAAAGGTGGTTCCACCAATACAGTGCGACCGAGCGTACGACTACACCGTGTCTGTAGAAGAAAAACGCTCAGCCAATGGCCAACTGCTGAACAGCGGCGCTAGTGTCGTAAGAAAATGCACCAACTAACAGTCATAGATGGCTGTTTTTTATACAACAAAACCCATGCTACACTTATGGCCATGCAACCTTCCTATGGCCGTGAGCTGGCTACTGTAATCACTAAATCATTCTTTACTATAGTGACATTTCTGGTGATTATTATTCTGGCTGTTTCAGTACTAACCGTTCAATTTGATAATGATGTAGTTATCAGTGACGGTACCTGTAATATTGCAGTCCTTCCAATTGAAGGAATACTATTGCCTTACACCGGGCTTGAAGGATTTGATTTGGTGACCACTCCACAGATGATCAGTGATTTTATGGACGCTGCCGAAGCTGACGATAATATTAAAGGGGTTCTCGTAGAGATCAACTCGCCAGGTGGAACCCCGGTAGCATCCCACCGAATAGCTGAACGTTTACATAGCAGTTCGCTGCCGGTAGTGGGCCTAATTGGTGATATCGGTGCATCCGGTGGGTATATGGTGGCGGCTGCCACAGACTTTGTAATCGCTTCACCGATGTCTGATGTTGGTAGTATCGGAGTAAACATGTCGTACGTCGAGCAGTCAGAAAAAAATGAAGAGGAAGGTTTGACCTATGTGCAATTGATGACCGGTAAATTCAAAGACATCGGTAGTCCAGAACGACCAATTACCGACGAGGAACGTGAATTATTACAAAGTGATCTCGACATAATCCACAATGAATTTATTGATATCGTGACTGAATATCGAGAACTACCACGAGCAGAAGTTGTAGCGGCAGCCGACGGAGCTAGTATGCCCGGCGCACGTGCCTTGAATGCAAACTTGATTGACGCGCTTGGTAATCGACCAGAAGCCACAGCTGCACTCGCTGGCTATACTGACCAACCTATAGATGACATTACATTTTGTGAATATGATCAAGGGTTTCTTTTGTTCTAGTTATAGCAACAAAAATTCATACACACGTAATTGGTATACATATAAACTATACATGCGATAATCTTTGAAATAAATGACAAATTTTGTAATTAAATATTCATTTGGTCTGATCAGAGATCGTCGAGCAGCAGAGTCTGCACTGCAGATCCTGGCAGGTATTTGTGTACTATTATCAGTAGTGATTTTGGGTAATATGTTTTTGTTTGATTCTGTAGAGATAACTCCTCTATTAGGTGAAGGTGCTGATCAATAACATTATGAGATTATATAAATCACATTGGCCGATCAATAAGCGGTCAGGCTTCACTTTGATTGAGATGATGGTTGTAATATCAATCATCGGTTTACTAGCAGCGGTCGTCATTGGGTCTATTGGCGATGCCCGTCTGTCAGCCCAGTACACAGTTGCAAAAGCTGACATGATAAATATCTCTAATCTTATTCAGTTTGCCAAGACCAACAAGCAATCTGATTTGAGAACCATAACCGGCAGCGCTTGTACTGAATGTGCGTGCCGCACTCAACCAGGTAATCTATTACCGTCTGCTGATCTTTCTAACCTCAGTCCTACTGATGCCTGTGTCGAATCTTATCTCGCTGTTATAGAGGTTATAAACAATAATGCTGGTGGTTTAACATCGATCAATAATCCGCCGTTTGACCCCTGGGGTGCACCATACATAATTAATGAAAATGAAAATGAGTATCATGGTGGTGTCATCCTAGATGATTGTGTCCAAGACTCTATAGCATCTGCGGGGCCAAATGGGACATACTACGATTCCGATGATGTGCATTACAACATACCTTTGGTAACCTGTGGCCCAGCACCGGCGGTAATCCGCCCAAATTTAAATTGGGACTAGTTGCACATTGAAATAATGGAGTTCACTTCAAAACCCTAGACGGGTCAGATTAACCTGCTTGCAATCGATTATGTGACGCATTGCAACACCTAATGTTGTAATATGAGACTTTCGATGTTGAGTACAGCAAGTTCGCATATTTTCAGTAATCTGATAACGTATAGCCACTATGTCACTATCTGTCGGGATGGTAGGGAACAAACCCGATACAGATTAGACCTTGTAAACCCTAGGCCAATCAAGAGAATCCCATTTCATATAGTGATAAAAATACCAATGCCACTAAAAACTGGACGCGACTACGGTTTTAAGTCTGGCACAAATAAACCAAGTGCAGCATCTTAATATTAAAGCCCCATAGCGGGGTTTTTTTATTTACACAGGAGAGAGAAAGTACCAGCTATTAACTCTGTATACAGGGGAATCCTTACTTCGTACCTACTGATTCAAGGGGGTGTGGCTGCCGGGCGTTGAAATACCTGCGCAAGCGTTCCTTTGGGTAAAACTTCAATACTTCCCGGTCTCCGATGGTCACCTGCTGTTTACCTACTAAAGCAGGGCCTCCCTTGTACGTCACTAAAGCAAAGTCACCCAAGTGGGGCAGCCTGACCATTTTATGACGCCGTAACTCCTGCTCAACTAACTTTACAACCGCAATGTACATAATGAATGCTTCGTCCTTAGAGATATGGCTGTACTGCTGCCCGAGCAAGGTGTAAAAGCGGTCGTCGTTGAGTAGGTGCTTGTTTTGTCTTCGGTTGATTGGTGGTGTGTGTGGCATGTACGTATTTTACAAGAGTCCTACAGTAAGCAGGGGAGTGAAGTATTAAAATAGCGTAGAAATTTTTTGACACCACCCATATTTACCCGACTAACTTCCTCAAGGAAATAAAATCAAGAATGAGTACTTAATACAACAGTTTCCTTAGTCTAGATGGGACCCTTAAACACCACTGCCGGGTAGGGGTACAAGACATATAACGGGCACAACTACTTGGGTTCTTGTCACTGGAATATTGAATTGACTTAATCATCAGCCATATCAATTTAGGTTTCAATCCTGACACCTGGCGATAAATAAAACATGAAGACAATCAATACGATATTAAAGGAGAGAGGTATTCAATCACCGTGGCAAGGGAGTGCTAAAACAGAGGAGCAAATGAGAGAACAAGTCCGACAGCGTTTCGGAGAGAAGGCGGCCAAGGAGTACAACGCAAAATTACACGTCATGAGTCTGAGAATGTGGAGCAAGTTTGGCGTAAAAGTGAAAGCGGGTGAATCCTGTCTCAAGACGTACACCTTGATAGAGGATAGTAAGGCTGAAGCCGGGGAGCAAAAGCGAGTGCGTCGGTCGGTCCCCGTGTTCCATTACTTACAAACTGACCTTGTTACCAATCATGACTAATCACAACAAGACCGCTCAGCACCCAGCCCAGGAGGCCGTAGAAGCCCAGATTCGCCAGTTTGAGGGTGAATACAAGGTAACGTGCCACTTTGAGATGGACAGAGCTTCAATGGGGCTATTTCGTCGGGGAAACAAGATAGTAGTGGCTTTTATTTGCACGCTGAAAGATGAAGAAACAGGCATGTGTTTGTCACAAGGTAGAGGACTCAGTTTTATCAGTTACGATGGGTCCAGGTACATTAATAAGGCCATTCTCTATGCTCGAAATGCTTCACTGATTGACTGCACCATGCGAGCGAGCCGTCTATCTACCATCTTTCCGAGCGATGAATTGGAAGAAGGTGCAACTGCTACGGGCGAACCAAAAGAGGCTATAGTGGTTAACAAGCCGTCTGAGAAACAAGTGAACTATCTAAAGAGCTTAATGGAAGTGCTGCCAGGCGATGAACAGAGCAATCTATTGTCGCAACTGCCACAGATGAATCGCTATGACGTATCGCAACTAATTAACAATCTAAAAACAGCATAATTATAGCCGTACATCCTCAATTGGGTGTACGGCTATTTTTATGCCACCCCGCCTTTAAATATTCACTTTTTTGTGTCATATTACTAATACTATGAAAAAAATTATTTTAGGGGCATTGATGGCTATATTAATTACGCCTTCAGCCTCTCTTGCCTACACGCCGCTTGATACAACCACTATTGATGTTAGTGCCTACACATCACAAGAGTCATTAGAAGAGCTGCGTATTTTATTAATGAAACAGATTATTGTTCTACTACAACAGCGTATTCAAGAACTTATTGCACTACGTGAGGGAACACTACCAGTACCAGTCGTGCTTGGTGTCTCTACATCAACAACCAGCGCAACTACCGAGACCGTCAGAACTAGAAGTGGTGGCGGTGGAGGTGGTGGAAGTTCTCGCGCAAGCCAGGCTGCTGCTGAACAAGCAGAAATTAATGAGCTACAACAAACCGTGGAAGATTTGCTTGCAGAGCTTGGTCAACTTGAAGAAGACCAAACTACTATAGAAGAGCTACAGGCTATCATCGCCAGTCTAGAGGCAAGTCTGGCTGAACGTGATGCAGAGATTTTAGATTTTCAAACCCAAATAGACGCACTAAATGATGATATTAATGAATTAGAAGGTGATAATGCTGCTACTGCTTTGCGTGTGCAGCAACTTGAATCACTTAATACTGAACTTGAACAAACTATTGCAGAGCGCGATATAGAACTGGCAGAGCTGCAAACCAGTTTGAATGAGCTGACTGCCCAACAAGTAACTAACACAGCTTCAATCGCAGAACTTGAGACAGCAAAGAATAACCTACTTTCAACAATCGCTACTCTAGAGACCCAGATAGAACTAGCCAACACCACTGATGTTGAACAAGCTGCAGCTATAGCATTACTGCAAGGAGAAGTATCAACGCTGCAAACCGACATTACTACTATCAATCTAGCAAATGCGGAGGAAGTCTCTCAGCTAGAGTCAGAGATTACAGAAATAGAAGGCCAACTAGCAACTTTAGAACAAAATCAAATTGATAATGAAGCAGAGATTGAGGCACTTAAAGCAAGCATTGCAAGCCTTGAAAGTCAGTTGCTGACTCAAACCCAAGCTCATGCTGTTGCTTTAGCCAGTATTGAAACACAGCTTTCTGAAACAAATGAACGACTCACACTTTCTGAGTCAGCTCTTGCACAATCTGTTGTCGACTTAACACAGGAAAAACTAGACCGTGAGTCAGATGTAGCTGCATTAAATACCCAAATTACCAACCTTGAAGAACAAGTAGCAACTCAAGCTAACTCAATTGCAACACTGCAAGAAACCGTTGACAGATTGACTGCACAAAAAACAGAACTTGAAGAAAAAGTTGAAGGGCTGGAGGGGCTTATTACAACTCTCCAAGCAGCAATTGGTATTTTGACTACTACAAAGTTGATTGATTTTAAATTGAATGAAGCAGATGACATTGTATATATTGGTGAAGATGATGCTGTGCTTACCTCAGCAGATATTCAATTTTCCAATGATGACGCACGAGTTGTGGCAATAGAAATTGAATTCGTGAGTACTCCCGAAAACGTAAACTTGTGGGAGGTATTTAGTTCACTATCGCTCTGGATAGATGGTGATAAAATCGCTGAAGCTCCCACAGGTTCACCGGACGGTAGTTTGTGGGAGACAGCAACTGGAGCTCTGTACAATACACCAGAAATCCAATTTAGCGCTGATGAGACGCGCACTCTCTATATTGCGTCGGATATTAACAGTGAAGCTGGACTAGAAGCGATTGGTTTGTATGAAATAGAGGTGAGGCAAATTCAGTACTTGGATGGTGACGGCAACTTCCAAACGGTCACTGATTTCGAAGATGTCGGAGTAGGTAAAGGTGTAGTCTTTGAAATTGACGAGCTCGGAGGAGAAACGCTGAATTTTAGTCTATCTACAAATAATCCAGACTCTGCCACACTATTGGTTGATGCTAGTAGCAAAAGTGATTCATATGTCATTCTCATTTTCGGGGTAGATGCTGAAGATGGACCAGTGTATGTAGACAATGCTTATGTACTTGTTGAAACTCCAAATAGTGCACCATCTGATGTTATAGACGATTCCAAGCTGCTGATTGGTGGGCAGAACTATAATCGAAACACTGTTATTCAAATCGATGGAAATACAGAGGCTGAAATTCACGTATTTGAAATCCAAAAAGTATTTACTGAAATTTCTCATGAGGTTGAATTTCAGGTTGAGTTCGAAAACCAAGAAGGGAACTACGACGTTCCACAATCAGTTTCAGCTTCAATCGACCTAGACACTCGTTCACTCTGGCAAGCTGAAGGGTACGACGACTTAAATCCGGCTACCGACTTCTTCGGGACTGTATTTGGTGAAATCCATACACTCATGGTTGACGGACTGCTCATCGGTGATGTTGAGACCTCATCAAACACACTCGGAGAGAACGATACAGTTGGTGAGTTCACAATAGAGTTTGAAGTGACTGCTTTTGAAGATGATTTCTACTTTACCGACAATGTAGGAACTGGGGTCACAGACGGTATTCAGTACAGAATTGACGGCCCTGATGCTGTTGCAAGTATGTCAGCTGTTGTTACCAGTACAGCAGATGAAGAACTGCCAGGTGTGTATGTAATCCAAGAGGGTGAGACAGAGACAGTAACGCTACAAGTCGCTATTCAGGTGTCTGAGGCAGGGGTATATCGATTGGCGCTTGAAAGCTTATTCTTCACTAATAATTTTGACGGAGTGACCAATACACGACCGACGGTAGCAGTGAATCCAACTGACCTACGGACGAACTACCAAGCAATTCAACCAAGTATTTAGCAACTTGTAACACCAAATGAAATAGGTGTGCTATCCAGTAATGGAGGCACGCTTATTTTGTGCCACCCCGAATCCGCCTAAAAATGATAGTATTTATGTACTATGAAGAATACCGAGCTTGATACTCTGACTAAAACCGTCGTCCAGACATTTGCTAACTTCGGTATAAAAATGCAGGTTACCAAGGCCTATGCAGGGTTCACTAGTTACCACATCCGAATGATACCCACCTCACCAGTCCGGATGCATGAAATCAAGAGCTACGTTGATGACCTGCGGTTTGCTACCGGGAAGTACGTAGTTAAAATTGAAGCCCCGCTGAAACTCACCAAGGAGGTCGAGGTGTCTATTATTAAACTAGGTAGACCAGAAGAAATTGCTTGGTCCAAGTTGTATGACAACCCAAAACTAACGGAAGCCAAGGAGCCGCTAACGGTACCACTTGGTATGGATGAAGAAGGTGGAATGCATTTTATCGATATTGCTCGATTGCCACACCTGTTAATGGGTGGGCGGTCTTTTGTCGGCAAGACTAACTTCCTGCACAGTGTAATACATACTCTCATCCTGCGTAATGGTCCTGATAAAGTTCGATTAGTATTGGCTGACCCCGAAAAGAATGAGTTTGCGGTCTACAAAAATCTGCCTCACCTATTAACTGCACCAATTGATGAAACACGAAGAGTAGTGAGAGGTCTGCAGTGGGCAGTAACTGAGCTTGAACGGCGATACGATGTGCTGGAGGCTGCAGAAGTGACGAATATTATGGAGTACCACGCTAAGGCAACCAAGGAACAATTGAAAACTGAACCGATGCCATACGTGGTGTTTGTTTGCGATGAGTTTGCCGATGTAATGAGTGAGTACGGTGATATAGCCGAGAAGTACTTTATTAAGCTTGCACAGCTGTCACGGGCTATCGGAATACACTTGATTCTTTCTACCCAAAGTCACGAGGCAAGAATAGTTCGGGGAGCAGTCAAAGCGAACCTACCAGCAAGACTAGCGTTTGCGAGTTACTCTGAGGAAGCTTCAATCGCTATTATTGACTACCCAGGCTCAGAAAGTTTACGAGGCATAGGTTTGGGGCTGTTCCAAGCAGAATCTACAGACTTTAGAGCAGTTGCTATCCAAACCGGTAAAATAAGTATGGAGGAAATCAAAGCTAATATTTTGACTGTAAAGAGGAGATACAATGCTGTGGACGAAGACGGTGTTGACCTAAAGACTCTGGAGGACTACAAATTCGCTATATCAGAAGGAGACGAAGAAGATGATTTGTATACAGACGCCAAGACAGCAGTGATTGAAGCCGGGAAGGCATCTACTTCATACATACAAAGGAAACTACGTGTTGGGTACTCCAGAGCAGCACGACTTATGGATATGTTAGAAGAGCGAGGTGTAATTGGTCCTGCAGACGGCTCGGCTCCAAGGGAAATATTGGAAGATTAATTTATGTCAAAGAATGAATATTTCATTGAATGTCGACTAAAAACACTACTGCAAAACGCAGTTAGAGATGGTACAGAGGATAACTCATTCAGTGTAGATGGATATTTTATTAGACACTCTGAATTCAACTATCGAGACGGTTGGGTTGATGATTATTGGATAGTCCAAAAAGAATTAGTAGCCTCTACATACCAGGATGCTTTAATAAGCTTTTATACCGACTTAGATAAAATAGTTAGTAAAATAGAATTCATCGGGCAAACATATTGTGGCTATCCATTCCTGTCACCCACCATAGTGTGTCGAAGAAACTACAAGAATGATTTTGCATTTTTTCGGTTAGTTATTGAACACAAGTCTGGCGGTCTGATGTTTACGGATAAACAGAAAAAAGCACTTGATGTGTTAATGCAGGGCGAGCACATACCAGAAAATTTCTATAAGTACTGGAGCGCAGCCACAAAGACAAAGGATTACTCAGCCAAACTTCTAGTAATGCTTTCTGCAGTGGAAGCTTTGGTGAGAGTAGATGGTAAGTTAGACCACGAACTCAGGAAAGAAATTTTGGGTTCAGAGCTTGATGATGCGCTCTTTAAACAAAAAACAGGTTTGAGACATCAACTGTCACACGGTGAACACCTATCGGGTGTGAGCAGCTCAAAGGCGGACTATTCTGCTCTCCTGCACAGTAGAATTATCTCTTATTTCAACACCGTGCTATTTAAAGAAGAGCTTTTGAGCACCAATGTAGTATCACCTCAGCGGACAGATTTCGAGAACTTCAGAGCAGGCAACACTTTTATAAGGACAAAAGATAGTTCACGAGTTGGTGATGTTAAGTCAGTATTAGAATCCCTAGAGGACGATTCATTCAAATCTGAAAGCATCTATACTTACGATTATTCTGACGACCGCGAGAACTACTGATTTATTACCTATGAGCAAGTATCTGAAATCCGAAGAACACTACGAAGACCGATATGACCGAATGACGGTAGAGGACTGCTTGCGGAGTGAAGAATTCTTTCTTAGCGCACACAAGGACTGTAATGATGAAGTGGAGTCACGAGCATTTGCTGCAGTGCATCAGTGTGCCTGGGAAATCAAAAAGGTACTACTCACTATGGACTGGTACAAGAAGAAGAAAGACACGTTGAATGAGTGGATGCAAGCCGACGAAGAGCGAGACACAATGATACAAGCTGGCATAGCTCCGAGTAATATCTTGTGTAAAACCTGCCACGACCGCACCACTGAAGAGAGTCGAACTACTTGGGATAGAGATGGCAAAGGAGAAGTATTATTTTTTATGCGCTGCCCAGGAAGCCATTTGCCGATGCAAGGTGTGTTTCAAGACGGTATTGAACTCATTATCAAAGACAAGCTGTGTCCTGAGTGTGATGCTGTGGTAAATACCGAACGTTTACCAAGTAAGGAAAATGAAATCAAAACCAAATACTCCTGTAGTAGCTGTGCTTATGAAGAAATAGACTCATTCTCGCTCAGTACAGAAGAGAAGCGGGATGATGCAGAACTTCTAGAAAACCGAGCTAGATTCTGTTTATCCGGGCAGGCATTACAGGACGCACGAGAAGCTATAATGAGCATGGACAGAATGAAGACAGTGGTAGATGGGTGGAAGCACGAAGAGGAACATAAAGAGCAGTATGGCGCAGTAGACCAGCTCCAGAAACTCACTATTCCGCAAGCGAAGGAACTTATAACTAAAACACTGGAGGATACAGACTACCGAAATCTCTCGTTTGAAAAACCTAGTATTGAAAAGTATGTATCTATTGAGTTCAGTCTGGAAGAGCTAGAGACAGATAATCCCCTGGCTAGCACGAATGATTTACGCAAACTAGTGAAGAAGACACTCAAGGATACCAATTGGCGGCTGATGAGTGATGGAATCAATTATCGTCTAGGACTAATAACAGGCAGGGTACGAGCATATGAATCCAAAGAGGACCTGCTAAAGCTAGTTTCATAACGTGATATGCTTTTTATATGGAACCACACGAAGTAAACCACAAAGTCGCCGCCATGGAGAAGGATATAGAATCCTTAGTTGCCATGGTGAGTGAGTTGTATGAAAAGGTCCACCGCACAGAAAGTGTTTTGATAGGAGAAGGGACACTTGATGTGTCGGCTCCTGAGATAGATGAGCATGGCCCTGAAGGGCTGTACGAGGCTAGTAGAGACCTTGTGACTGAGTCCGGGCACTGTTCTGTGTCATCACTACAAAAACACTTTAAAATCACATATAAGCGAGCTTTTTCAATACTAGACGCACTTGAAGCCGATGGAATAATTGCACCGTACCGTGGTGAGGCTGAGCGAGTGGTGAATCAATAATCTATGACTGTAGTCAATTTCTTGAATGGTACCGGTTCAGACCCAAGAGGAAAGACCTTTGATGATGTTTTATCTCAAGATGATGCCTGGCTAGAGCAAGAGCATGACTATATCCAATGGTTGTTTCCTTTACTGGAGGAGAGTGCTCAGGTGCACGATGCGCCAGTTTTAACACCTGAAGACGTGAATCAGCTGCGGACTAGTAGGGAAGCAGTAACTAATCAACAGCTTGCTGTACAACGGATGCTGAATTTCTACGGATTCAATGACCACTGGATAACTGCCACAGACCACAACCATCTGCGTATTACCCGCATATTAAAAAGTGTCCGTTTACTCCAGTCACTTGAAGCAGCAGAAGCTATTTACAATATTCTAATGGAACAAGTGCATCGTGCGGGAAATCCAATTGATGCAAAGAACATCACCTACTGGACTGATGCGGTCGGGTTGTCGTATATATTGCGAAAATAACTTAATCAAAATATAGATAAGGAACCGAGTCTTCTTTTGTATCTAATCCAACACAGGAATAAGGGATTCACACGCCACGCCATCACTGTCTTCGTCGAGGTTATGTATGTCAACATCTCCGATGTTAAAGTCCGTACATAAGTCATAAACCCCCTGAGCTTCTTCTTGGTCACTAAATTCTGAGCAGTCGAAGTTATTGCCATTGCATACCTCGCATGCATAATTATCTTCATCACAACAACCGGTGTATTTTTCACTATAGCCATAATCACATTCATATCCTGCTTCGTGCAAACATTTACCGTATGCCCCTCCTTGATAACTATCGGTCCAGTCCACCTCAAGACCGTTGCAGCCATTAAATTTTGCTTCTTCTCTCCTTTCCTCATTTTTCGTGTGAGCAATTCCTACTATAATTAGACCAATTAAAAAAGCGATGCTTAGAGCTAGGTATTTATTCATTTGTCTAAATACTAGCACTATATAGAGTGATTTGACTTAAAACTTATAACACAGTGATAATTGAGTAACCAGTTCTATAATGCTACTCTGTAACGATGAATCAAGGCAAGCTTTCTAAAGAAATTCTCAACTACTTTGCTGCCTTCACAGAGACAAGGTTTAATTTCAAACGCTTGATTAACTATCGCTGGACTGACAATGAGCTCACTCTGGACCTGTCTTTTTACACAGGGTTTCAAAACCAACTACTAGAGAAGGTGACCACCGGAGGTAATGAGAGTATTTCTATTAAAGCTGGTCAATACACGCTGGAACTCTCCGGTAAGCTCGTGAAAGACGACCTACTAAATGCACTGATGGAAAGCTTTACTGCTAGCTATCTACAAACCTGCATAGATGAATTCCATGAATCTGCACCCAAGGTGATGCATATCAACGACAAGGGAGAAACTGTGATGTTTGAAGGAGACCTAACCACAAAAGAGGAAGTCCCAATAGAAGACGGAGAATGGTGGTCCGCAGCTACTCGTAAATTTAATATCGCTCTAAGAAAGGAGCTGGAGTCAATTTTAATACAAAGACAGACAGAGTTTATCGAAGAAAAGAAGCAAGAGTTTGGAATCACTCACGTACCACAAACTGTTTTTGGGTTAAATAATTACCTGCAAGAGCATTATTCTCAGTGGCAAACTATAGCCACTAAAACACACTCACCCGAAGAGTACGTTGACGCTGTATCTTCGTATTTGGAAAATGAAATTACAGACATTGTTTTGTATGACCTGTTTTTCAACTTACAGAAGTACGAATCGTTTGCAAACATGGGCACAACGTATGTTTTCTTCCATAGTATTGGTGACGAAAGAGCGAGCTACCCACTATACTTTTTAGAATTAGAATGCCGTCTGTCACAATCTGAAGTAGTAGTTACTTTTCCTAGGAATTTGCTCCTACTCAACACTCCGGCTATCAACGGTTACAAATTCGACCAAGTTCTAACCACACCTCGCTCAAGTTCAATCTCTCGAGCAAAAGACTACTTAGGTGCAATTGAAGTGTATTTGCAGACCCAGTACGGCAAACACACTCCGTTTATTCACGAGCCAAACTTCAAAGACATCCTGCATGACGAAGAAGGGAAACCACGAATTGAAGCTCGGATTGGACTACAAACAATAACCAACGAAGACAAAAAGCTACTCGACTATTCAGAAATCATGACTCGCCTAGACGAAGGAGAGGAAAGTAGCTTTACCAGCTTAGTCTCTTCATACGTCAACGGAAAAATCGACAACTTCACGCAGGAAGTGAGTGAACAGTT
>Ga0306910_1000222_pt1 | contig 32717 bp, 23 predicted proteins | sample AntRauMFilla2698_FD_190438 | JGI IMG/M metagenome (GOLD analysis project Ga0306910, IMG submission 190438) | Saline lake microbial communities from Rauer Islands, Antarctica - Metagenome Filla 2 #698 (v2) (version 2) | ecosystem: Environmental > Aquatic > Non-marine Saline and Alkaline > Saline ... | reverse complement strand
AGGTGCTTTTTGCTTTACCATTGATGGCAAAGCTTTTTTCTAAAGTAAGGGCAAGTTCTTTAAAGTCGGGAACTTGGTCTAAGGCCGTTTCTAAAATCGTTTTGACTTTTTTTTAAATACATCTTCTACTAGTTTTTGTGAACTAAGTAAGTTAATGTATTTTTATAACTAACTAAAAAGCTTCCGAGGTACGAGGATTAGTTCAACAAAACCTATAAGCAATAGCGCCCTTTGGGTCGCTACTGCTCATAGCTAAACCGTTGTACAACATTTTGAAATCGAAAAAAATCATTTATCCAAATTAATATATTTACATGAGAGATTTTCCGAATTCATTTGACAGTTTTTTAAAAAAGCATAATCTTAGTAATGACGTATCTAAATCGGCTTTTTTTAAATTAGTCAAAGAAGATGTTATACTAAGAAACGACTTCGCCTATCTTTCGTTAATAGATGATTTAGAAATTTTTTTTGATTATAAATTAATATTGGATAAAAAAATTGACCACTACTTTCCAAAGAGAGGTCGGCACAAAAAATGGAAAAGATTTCAAGAATCATCAAAATTAATTATTGCAGATTTAACAGGTAATGAAATTAAGTCATTAATTTTTTTTGTGATGTTTTTTATTATGCTCTTTCTCTTAGTTGATTTTATGATTAATACACGTGATTTATTCGCATTTGCTATTATGCATCCTGGAACTTTTACAATTCCATTACTACTAATCATATTTAGTATAATAGGATTAAATCAAATAGTCAAGAAAATAGGACTTAACAAACGTTTTCCATTAAATTATAGAGACGAAACTATGAAAGGTCTTGCTTTTAAAATATTAACTGATAACAGAAATAATATTAAATATGATTTCGAAAATTTTTATGATGACAAGTTTGAGTTACTCAAAAAAGCCCAAATGAATAGAGAATTAGAATGAATTTCAAAAAATAAAAGTTACGCTGGATAAAACGTTGTACAATAACTAAGCATATGGCGTGCCGATAGGCCAAAGCTATATGATTTGTTGACTGATCCGGGATTGCTGGTAAGGGGGAATTCGATGAGTAGGCAAGAACCTTACAAGAGGAGAAGGTCTTTTTTAGAGTGCTTTGCATCTCTTTTTATTCAGTTGCTTATCTAAATTAAGGTACTTTTTAGGGGGATCATGCTTTTTTTGTGTGAGAATTTGTTGTTTTTTGTCAGTTTCCTTCAGTTTGGGCATTAGTAAGTCAAGGCTCTTTTTAGAACCGTTTTTTTTAATGTTTGTATTCCAGTTTATCCTTTATAATTTTTTTGTAATCCTTTGGAGGACCACGACTGTCGCTGTTTCTGCTACTGCAAGAAAATTAGCTACCACACTTTGGAATATGCTCTACAAAAATCAACACTACAATCCTCCTACTATTTATGAATATCTTGACCAAAAAAGGAATAGAAAGGTCATAGAACTTCAAAAACAAATTGCTAATTTAGATGCAAGAATGAGTGACATTAAGCCTGCCTAAATACCAGTAAAAACAAGGCGTGAACAAAACGTTACTCAGAACTATGACCCATCCTGAATAATAGCATTTAATTAATTTATTCTCGTTTATCCTTTTTAAGTCTTTCATCAATAGGTAATTTAATGAACTCTATAATTTCTACTTTCCCGAATTCTATATACAAAGGATTTAAGATAATATTTGATTCTAATCCAATAATAGTAGATGGTACACGTAATGCAAAAACATTTCGATCTTTTGCTAAATCTGTAAAAATCTCTGTTGTTTTAGAAGAATATGGGTGCTGATTCCATCTTTCTGGAAGCTCTTTTAATTCCTTTACTACGAAATCATCTGGAAATTGAATTTTCGGAATTAATATTTCTTTAGGCAAATATGCAATGTTTTCAGAGTGAACATAATACTCTAACAATGCTAATGAAATATTTTCTGAACAATAAACAGCTCGTGTTCCAACTTCGTTCCATCTACCACCAACCTTTTCAGCCCCTATTCCCGATAGTGTTAAATCTTTATATCTAACATTAGCTACTCTATATACAATCATTAGCTATACACGTTATACTGAATTCTGGTAATTTCGCTTTCAACCATTTCAAAACCAAAACTACTATCAAGTAGTTCAAATGGTATTTTATTACCAAGAGTCCTTGATGGCGTCATTAACCATTTCTTAAAGTCTTCTTTAGAATCAAAGACTTCATAACCTAATCCGAATAATCTCGCCAACTCGTAAATTCGTTCTGAAGTTTCCTTTCCATAAACAGTTTTCTTTTGCATACTACTAATAGATGCTGGAAGTATATGTTCAAACTCTTTTTCTGTAGAATCTGTGTAATGTATTAACTGCTTCCAATCTGTCTTTTTAACACCTTCTCTGATACGACCTATTAATTCCATTTTAAATCCTGGAGCATCTTTAGAATGCTCAGCAACCCAAGAGGGTGAGAATTTAGTAGGATTAATTGGATTCCTTTCTTTTCTAGCAACTTTAGCTTTTACTACACCTTTCTTTTTATTTGAATCTTCTGATTTTACCTTTACATTCATAATTGTATTTTTACATTTATATCATTGTAAATATACAATAATATTTATTGCTTCGAATTTAATTGGAATAAAAAAATATTGAATAAAATATAATTACTGCCAAAAACTAAGCATACGGCGTGCCGATAGGCCACCACTTCAACTGGCTTAGTGGAATCCACTATATGATTTGTTGACTGATCCAGGATTGCTAGTAAGGGGGAAATCGACGATTAGGCATAGACCTTAAAAAAGGATAAGGTCGGTTTTACATCAAATTAGGCACTGTTTTTCTTTGATGGTCACTTGAAGCAACTGTTTTTTGGGTTCGTTTGTTTCTTTTTATGTAAGTTTCACTTGATATTACCCTTTTTCCTTCAGTTTGGGCATTACTCTGCTAGTGCTCTTTTAGAACCGTTTTTTAACCAATGGAGAATTCCTTGCTATAAAGGATTTATCTAATAATTTACCAGCATCAGAGCCCGAAATAATTAAAATTATAGGGAAAGTGACTTTTCAGCCAAGACTAAGAGCACTTCAAACGAAAGGACATCTAGAATAAATTGAACACTAGAAATTTTTTTAAAAATTGGTTGATGCTGCTATTTTGTCTTACTATCGAACTTTATTAGTTGCTATTTAACTCTTTTGCCAATTATAGAGGGCATAATAATCCGATGGATGGGGTATACTTATCCAGATACAATACCAGACTTTGAAGACGTTAGAAAATTCTTTAAAAGGGCTGCTCAACGACAACCTTGCCCACATAATATTTTTTTTTCATATTATCTACGTTTAAACTTGAAATAAAATAATGGATGAACATTTTTACAAACTAACTCCACCCGAGAATTGGCGGGCGAATTTTAATAGACATGTTGCTTCTCATCTACTAAATGATGACCAATTTGGGACAGAAGATAATTGTATTCGTTTGTTTAATTAAATGCAATGACTGAGATTTTTCTTCACGAAAAATGAATCAATGACCCAAGATTTAGTGAGAAATGACCAAATAGCAGAGGATATTGAATTGTTTGGAACAGTCATTTTGGATAATACTAATAAAACTCCTGAGCAAATTATTTTCGGAACTGACTTATCTGACTTGACATTATAAAAAAGGTGCTAACAAAACCTATACTTAATACAGGTTTTGGTGATAAATTGAAAGTTTGGAGCAATTAATAAAATCTATTTACAACATCACATAACAAAAATATCGAAATTCGTATTGCAGCGAGCGTTTAACCCAGCCACCCGTCACGATCTAAGCTCCTATACTGTATCGCCTCAGAAATATGTGTTCCTGTGACATTCGGAGAGCCTTCTAGATCGGCTATGGTTCTCGCTACCTTCAAAATCCTATCGTAAGCCCGAGCAGAAAGGTTAAGCTTTTCCATCGCCGCTTTTAAAAGTGCTTTAGAAGACTCTTCGAGTTTACAAAAGGTTTTAATGTGTTTCACATTCATTTGAGCATTATAATGCACCAATTCAAAATCCTTAAAACGTTCCGTTTGGGACTCTCTGGCTTTTGTCACTCGATCACGAATATCGACGCTGCTTTCCCCTCTGCGTTCATCGCTAAGCTTATCAAAAGGCACCGGAGTCACTTCTATATGAATATCTATTCTGTCTAAAAGTGGGCCACTAATTTTCCCGAGATAGCGTTGCATTTCTGCTGGCGAAGACGTCACCGGAGCATCTGGATCGTTGAAATAACCACTTGGACTAGGGTTCATACTCGCGACAAGCATAAAACTAGAGGGATAAGTGACGGTGAATTTTGCTCTAGAAATGGTGACTTCGCGATCTTCTAGAGGTTGTCGCATCACTTCCAAAACTGTTCTTTTGAACTCAGGGAGCTCATCCAAAAATAAAATGCCATTATGTGCTAAAGAAATTTCACCAGGTTGAGGATAAGCTCCCCCACCAACTAAAGCTACATCAGATATCGTATGATGTGGACTTCTAAAGGGTCGTTCTGCCATAAGGCCTACATTTTCTTTTACACGACCTACCACTGAATGTATTTTGGTTGTTTCAAGGGCTTCTTGTAAACTCATTGGTGGGAGAATACTAGGCAAGCGTTTTGCTAGCATAGTTTTACCAGAGCCTGGCGGACCTACCATAATGATATTGTGCCCTCCAGCTGCCGCAATTTCCATACACCGCTTTATGGATTCTTGCCCCTTAACATCTGCAAAATCATATTCTGGATGAGCTAGGTTATTATAAAAGATTTCTCTGGTATTTATTTTTGTTGGCTCTAAGGCTTCGTCTTTGTCAAAGAAATTAATGACTTCACTTATGCTTTCGACGCCATATACCTTCAGATCATCTACAATGGCAGCCTCTTTAGCGTTCTGTTTTGGTAGAATAAAACCCTTAAAGCCTTCTTGTTTTGCTTTTATAGCAATAGGCAAAGCTCCTCTAATGGGCTGTAAACTCCCATCTAGAGACAATTCTCCCATAATAATATAATTGCCAATCTCCTCAGATTTAATTTGATTGGAAGCAGAAAGAATTCCTAAAGCCAAAGTTAGATCATAAGCAGACCCTTCTTTTCGCATGTCTGCTGGCGCCATATTAACAATGATTTTCTTCCCAGGAAACTTAAAACCTGTATTCTTGAGAGCCGCCTGGATTCTAAAACTACTTTCTCGTATAGCGTTATCTGGAAGGCCAACGAGATGATAGCCTATCCCCTTTTCCATATTAATCTCAACGGTAATTATTTCAGCATCTACTCCAAAAACCGAACTTCCAAAGACTTTAACTAGCATAATACATAGATTAAAAGTTAGTTAACTAAAAATATGCTTTTTTAAAAACATATCGCGTGATTGCCCTGGTTTTTAAATGTTTAATTTGGTGTAAATATTTGTTCTCAGATTAAACATAAAAAACCCGAAATGAAAGCATTTCGGATTTAATTAAAACTATAAAGAACAACCTAAGCCTTAAAGTGCTTTAATAAGGCATTAGTAGATGCATCATGGGAGCCTTCTGTAGTCAAAGACTCGATATCTTTCAAGGTGTTTTTAGCTAGTTGTTTACCAAGTTCCACTCCCCACTGGTCGTAGCTGAATATATTCCAGACAACACCTTGAACAAAAATTTTATGCTCATACATCGCTACCAGTTTACCTAGTGACTTTGGAGTTAACTTATCCATTAGAATTGAAGTCGTAGGTTTATTACCCTCAAAAACCTTAAAAGGGGATAGCTTTTGAATATCATTTTCCTTCATACCTTGGTCTTGAAGCTCTTTGGTTACTTCTTCTTTAGATTTTCCAATCATCAAGGCTTCTGTTTGGGCAAAATAATTGGCCATCAAAATATCGTGATGTTCTTTGTTCCCATGCAATGGAATTTTATACCCAATAAAATCTGATGGAATCAATTTGGTTCCTTGATGAATTAACTGAAAAAACGCGTGTTGAGAATTTGTCCCTGGTTCACCCCAAACAAGTGTACCTGTTTGATAAGTCGTTTTCTGTCCAGTTCTATCCACGCTTTTACCATTGCTTTCCATAGATGCTTGTTGCAGATAGGGAGCTAGTTTTTGTAAGTATTGGGTGTACGGAATGACAGCTTCACTTTCAGCTTTCAAAAAGTTATTGTACCAGATACCCAGTAAAGCAAGTATAACTGGAATATTAGTCTTGAAATCTGTGGTCTTAAAATGTAAATCCATCTCTTCAGCACCCTCCAAAAGCTCTTGAAAATGTTTTGAACCAAGACTAACTGCTATCGATAGACCCGCAGCACTCCACAATGAAAACCTTCCTCCAACCCAATCGTACATCGGGAAAATATTATCTTTATCTATTCCAAAGTTCTCTACAGCTTTTATATTGGTAGACACTGCTACAAAATTATGCTTGACATCTTCTTGGGAGGCTGACTTCAAAAACCAGTCTCTTACAGTATTAGCATTCGTAAGAGTTTCTTGTGTTGTAAAGGATTTGGAAACAATAAGAAAAAGTGTTGTTTTAGGATTTAGAACTTTTAAGGTTTCCATCACGTGATCTCCATCCACATTGGAAATAAAGTGGGGTTTTATATCCTTTTGATAGTAGGCTAAAGCATCTACAATCATCTGTGGACCTAAGTCTGAACCACCGATACCAATATTGACAACATCTGTAAACCTATCTCCACTAAAAGATACGCGTTCACCTGAATTTACCTGGTCTGCAAATTCTTTAATTTTAGACAATACCTCTTGTACATCTCCAAAAACATCTTTACCATCAACCTGAGCCGAGTTATTTTTAGAGGCTCTTAAAGCAGTATGTAATACCGCTCTGCCTTCGGTTTGATTAATGAGGTCTCCTTCAAAATAACTGTTGATAGCCTCATCCAAACCAGCCTCTTTTGCTAAGTTTATTAAGTGATCTAGAACCTCTTTATCAATTAGGTTTTTGGAATAATCAACTAAAAAATCATCAGAATGAATCGATAAATCTTTGAATCTATAAGAGTTTGAAGAAAATAGTGACTTCAAATCATAATCTTTTTTAGAAAGAGTCTCTAAAGCTTTCCAGTGTTTTGAATCTAAAGGAGACTTAGTATGTAGTGGCATTTATTTAACTTTTAAAACATTTTTTTTATAATGAGAGATAAGACCTTCGATAGGTCTTCTGATGACGTTTCCAATGTTTAAATGATACCGTTTAGCAACATCGCGAATAATATCCTCAGAAAAGAAAGCGATCGAGCCTATAAAATGGATAGGGACATTTTGAGCTTGTTTAAAACACATCACTCTGCGCTCAATAAATTTTTCCATCCCTTCGTAAATCAACTTATAAAAATAGCCGTTCCGTTCTTGTGCTGTAAAAATAAATTCAGCAAAAGACGCTAAATACGTATTAGGGTTTTCCTCTTTGTAAACATTTCGTTTTATAGTATCCGCTGAGAGATCATAGCGTTTGGCAAACTCTTGACTCATATCTTCTCCCATCGTCTTATAATAGTAATCGCGTATTAAACGTTTACCAAAATAATTGCCGCTGGCCTCGTCCATCAAGACGTAGCCAAGTGATTCCACTTCCATGTGAACCTTCTTACCATCAAAAAAACAAGAATTAGATCCAGTTCCTAAAATACAGACGATACCAGGCTCTGTAGTAGCTGCTAATGCAGCAGCAACCATGTCTTCATCGACATTCACCTCAGCAACATTGAAATAATCTTCTAAAATCTTTTTTAAATTTTTTGTAGGTGTAGGTGTTCCACAACCTGCTCCATAAAAATCAACTCTACTTACTTTGGGAATAATTCGCTTTAGCTCATCATTTTCTTGTAAGCGAGACTTTAAAATTTCGGGTTTAAAAACAGCAGGATTTAATCCTTTAGTTCTAGTTTTGGTTACAACTTCTCCTTCATCATCTAATAAAATCCAATCACACTTTGTAGATCCACCATCAGCAATAAGTATCATAGTCTTATATATTAAAAAAGCTTGAACAGTAATCTATTCAAGCTTTTAGAGATTAATTATAAATTAAACTTTAGCGATATGAACTGCTAAATCAATCATTTTTGCTGAGAATCCCCATTCATTATCGTACCAAGCGATAAGCTTAAAGAAATTATCATTAAGAGCAATACCCGCATTCGCATCGAAGTTGCAGATACCCGAATGAGATACGAAATCTTGAGATACAACTTCGTCTTCTGTATAAGTTAAAATTCCTTTCAAATCTCCTTCAGAAGCCTTTTTCATTGCAGCTTTTACCTCTTCGTAGGAGACCGATTTTTCTGTTCTAACCGTTAAATCTACTACAGAAACATCTGCTGTTGGAACTCTAAAAGCCATTCCTGTAAGTTTACCTTTTAATGCAGGTATAACCTTAGTCACTGCTACTGCTGCACCAGTACTCGTTGGAATAATGTTATTCATAGCACTTCTACCAACACGGTAATTTTTGGCAGATGGAGAATCTACTGTAAACTGTGTTGAAGTTGCTGCGTGAACTGTTGTCATTAAGCCTTCTACAATTCCGAAATTGTCATTGATTACTTTCGCCAAAGGAGCTAAGCAATTCGTTGTACAAGAAGCGTTAGACACAACCGTATCTTCAGCTTTTGCATCTTTATGATTCACCCCCATTACAAACATAGGAGTATCTTTAGTAGGAGCTGAAATCACTACCTTCTTAGCACCTGCTTCAATGTGAGCAGCAGCTGAAGCTTTATTATTAAAAATTCCTGTACACTCCATTATAACTTCTGCACCAACAGCATCCCATTTCAATTGCTTTGGATCTCTTTCAGCGGTAATTCTGACTGTTTTCCCATCTACAACTAAATGACCATCTTTAACCTCAACAGATTTGTTGAATCTTCCGTGAACTGAATCGTATTTGAGCATATAAGCTAAATGATCGACATCAAGTAAATCGTTTATTCCTACAATTTCTACATCTTTATTATCCATTGCTATACGAAAAGCAATTCTACCAATACGGCCGAAACCGTTAATACCTATTTTTGTCATAATTATTGAATTTTAAGGTTTATTATATTAAGAGGATACAATATCTGAAACTCTTATTAAATCTTTATCTAATTCTTTTTTAATGTTAATAGCGGTTTCAAAAGGAACATACACTATCTTTTTGTGTTCTATGCCTACCATAATATTGGAGTATCCTTCCAGTAGTGCATCTACAGCTCCTACGCCTAATCGGCTAGCTAGAACTCTATCGAAACAACTTGGAGAACCTCCACGTTGGATATGACCAAGCACAGTTACTTTTACTTCGTAATCCGGAAGCCTGGTTTGGATAGAATCTGCCACCTCAGCAATATTTTTACCAATTTGGTCTCCTTCAGAGACGACTACAATGCTAGACGTTTTACCAGTTTTACGGCTTTTATCAAGAGATTCCAACAGACGCTCTATGCCCATATTTTCTTCAGGAATGAGAATTTCTTCAGCACCTGCACCTATCCCACTATTTAAGGCGATATCACCAGCATCTCTGCCCATGACTTCAACCAAAAATAAGCGATCGTGAGAACTTGCTGTATCTCGAATTTTATCTATGGCTTCGACAACTGTATTAAGTGCCGTATCATACCCTATAGTATAGTCGGTTCCGTTGATGTCGTTATCTATGGTTCCAGGAATACCAATAATAGGGATATCGAATTCTTTACTAAAAATAGAAGCCCCGGTAAATGTACCATCACCCCCTATAACCACAAGAGCATCTACATCTCTAGCCATTAAGTTATCGTAGGCTTTTTGCCGACCTTCTTTGGTCATAAAGCCTTTTGAACGAGCGGACTTCAGAAAAGTACCACCTCTGTTTATGGTGTTTTTGACATCCCTTGGACCTAATTCGATAAATTCGTTTTCAATTAAGCCTTGGTAACCTCTGTAAACACCATCACATTTGAGACCCGTATAAGCAGCATTTCTTACAACTGCTCTTATGGCTGCATTCATCCCAGGGGAATCACCACCGGATGTTAAAACAGCTATTTTAGTTAATTTCTTGCTCATTTTTTCCAAATATATTTTAAATATAAGATTCTCACTAATTTATTTTTCTACTAAAACGATTTCGAATGGTAAACATTATTAAAATTTTATATAATATAGTCAATTTTTACTTAGATAATAAAATTTTATATTCCCAAGCTTCAAAATTGTGAATTTCATCAGGGTTTAAGTTCAAATTATTTGAGGACTCATAATTTACAAAATTTCCAGAAACTGAAAGCTTAAATTCTTGCTTCTTGTTCGAAAAGTTAGCTATAAATAGTAACGTATCCTCATCCTTCTCTCTTTGGAAGGCTAGAATATGTTCATCGTTTGAAGTCGATAGTCGTTTGTAAGAAGCGGCATTCTTAGCTCCATGCATAGCTTTTCGATTGTTTTTTAAGGCTCCTAGCTTTTCTAAGGTTTTCCAGGTTTCTCCTTTAGTTTTGGGGATTGTGTCTTTCTCAAAAAACTTTAACCTATGATTCATACCATATTCTTGTCCGCTATATATTAAGGGCATGCCCGGCAAGGCATAGGTAAACGCTAACATAGTTTCTGAAGCCTCTCCCAATCGTTCCTTAACGGTACCATTCCAAGAATTCTCGTCATGGTTAGTTATAAAATTCATCAAATAATCGTCATCTTGATAAGTAGTATCAATTTTGGCCATGTAATCATCCCAATTCTTCACTGACATTTTACCTTGAGCAATTTCGTTTATGATATGGTGACCCTCCCAATTATAACCCATATCAAAAGCTTCGTAGAACAACTCTTTATCTTCACTTTCAGCTAACATAAATACTGGCTTTTCTTTCTTTAATTCTGGAACGACATAATTCCAAAAATCTGTAGTGACATTACCCGCTACATCACATCGAAAACCATCTATATTTTTTTCTTTTACCCAGTATAGCATTTCATCCTTCATCGCTGTCCAAAGCGAATCGCTTTCATAATTCAGATGAGCTACATCTGTCCATCCCCAAGATTCACCTGTATCTGGGTTAATGGGATCGGTGACATTACCCTCTTTATCTTTATGATAATAGTCTGGGTGTTTTTCTATCCATTCATGGTCCCAACCAGTGTGGTTCGCCACCCAATCTAAGATAACGTACATACCGTTTTCATGAGCAGTGTCTACCAACTTATCAAAATCATCTAATGTCCCGAATTCAGGATTAACTGCAGTATAATCTGAAATTGCATAATAACTCCCTAAGTACTTTTCCTTTTCTTCAGGATCCTCGATATCTTCAATCGATAAATCTGCAGTAGCTTTCCTATTTTTCATAGAGATAGGATAAATAGGCATTAGCCAAATCACCTTTACGCCCAATTCTTTAAGCTGGGGAATATCTTTTGTAAAAGCTTCAAAGGTTCCTTCGGGTGAATATTGACGAATATTAGCTTCATAAATCACAGCGGATTCTAGAATTTCATTAGAAATTGGCTCTAAAGCCTTAGACTCTACCTCTTTCTTTTCTTTTTTTTGCTGACAAGAAGCTAGCACTAATGTTGACAATAGCACTAGACTTGCGTATTGGATTATTTTCATTTTATCGAGTTTTAGGTTTATAATTTTATTTAGTGATGCAAAAGTATTTTTCTTTTATTCTGAATTTAATAAAGCTTGCTTAGAGCTTTGCACTAAAAACAGAAAGCCCAGGTGTCAATTGAAGTTCTTTTTTCCAGGTAAAATCAGTTTCACCCAAAATATCTTGAAATAAAGTATCCTGAAGATCTAACTCCTCAAATACATTTAAGTCTATAGTAGTTTTACTCTCATTGGTATTTAGAAATACGGCCACCACTTCATTTTCATGAATTCTGAATAATGGATAAATGCCATTGGAAGGTGCAAAATGAACCATTTCCCCCTCCAAAATAGCCTCTGACGTTTTTCTGAAATTCAATACGTTTTTTAAAAACAATTGAAAGTTTGCTTTTTCACTACTAAGGTTTTGACCCGTAAATGCATTCACTTCATCTCCGGCCCAGCCGCCAGGAAAATCAGTTCGTATTAACCCATGATCACCAGGGTTTTCTGAATTCTCCATTAAAATTTCAGTGCCATAATAGATTTGAGGTGTTCTAGGTAAAGTCAACATAAGTCCCAATGCCATTTTGGTTTTATCAATGTCTTCTTGTAACTGAGTAAAAATTCTGTCCATATCATGGTTATCGGCGAAAATCATAATATCCTTAGGCTCTGCATAGTAAAAATCGTTGGCTAAACCTTCATAGATTTTCATCAAACCACTCCCCCAACCCTTGCTATCATCATTTAAGGCCTGCACGATTTTCATCTGCATAGGAAAATCCATTGTAGATCTTAAGTTGGATTTGTAACCGTCTTTATTTTTTGCTCCATCCTGCCAATATCCTACGAGTAATTGGTCTGTCGTCCATTCCTCTCCAACTATATTGAAATTGGGATACTCTTCCATAATAGCTCCTGCCCAATTGGACATAAAGGCTTTATTTGGATACGGATAGGTGTCTTGGCGAATCCCATGTAAACCTAAAGTTTCAACCCACCAAATACTGTTTTGAATGATGTAGGATGCTAAAAATGGATTCCGCTGATTCAAATCGGGCATAGTTGGTACAAACCAACCTTCGTGCATAATTTTAGAATCCAATTCTGAAGCATATGGATCTTGATTGGTGGATCTCCGATGATTGGAGTTTGGTATTTTTTGACCAGATTCATAAAGTTCCTGATAGTTGAGCCAATCCTTGAAGGGTAAATCTTTCATCCACCAATGTTCACTTCCACAGTGGTTGGCAATCATATCCATGATAAGACCAACTCCTTTTTCAGAGGCTTTTTGAGATAACTCTTTATATAAATCCAAAGTTCCAAATCGGGGATCTACTTCATAAAAATCGGTAATCGCATAACCATGATAGGAAGAGGAGTTCATATCGTTGGTTAACACTGGGCTAGACCATATACTGGTAAATCCCATTTCCGAAATATAATCCAGATGATCTATAATTCCTTGTATATCTCCACCATGTCTTGCATAGTCATTATCGCGATTCATTTTAGCTTCTTTAAGCCCTTTTACAACATCATTACTTGGATCACCATTAGCAAATCGATCTGGAGTGATTAAATACACTGCATCTGTATGGTTAAAACCTACATACTCTTCTGCTGATTTTTCTCTTTGCTTTAACTCGTAAATGAACTTCAAGTTTTTTTTCCTTTTTCTATTGAAGTTGATAGTGAATGCTCCCGCCTTTGCTTCTTCTGAAATAGTTACATCTAAAAATAAGTAATTTGGGCTATCTGCTTTATGAACTTTTACCAATTCAATTCCGGCGTAATTCAACTCAGGCTGATAACTTGAGATATCCTCTGCATGAACCAAAAGTTGCAAATCATTTGTTTGCATGCCAACCCACCAATTAGGGGGTTCAATTTTTAAGTCCTGTGCATTGAGTTCCACTGAAAACAAATTCAGAATAAAAAAACATCCCAAGGCAAATACTGACGGTTTTAAAAAACTCCTATGTTTCATTTCAAAAATTTATTGTTCCATTATACTAATCGCAAAACCACCGCCAGGTGCAGAATTCAACTTCAAAGTAGATTTGTAAGTCACCTTCTTTTTAGAAATTGTATAGGCCTGCGGGTTTGTTTTATAATGAGCATCTTTAGCGTCTGCATAAATGGTAGCTTCATAAGTTTTCCCTTTCTCTAGGAAATCCAACTTCAATACAGTTGACCTAGGAATAATTCCATTCACATTTCCAACAAACCAATTGTTTTCACCTTTTGCCTTTCTGGCCACAGTGACATATTCGCCTGGTTCTGCTTCCAGATAATGACTTTCATCCCAGTCTAAAGCAACGTCCTTTATGAACTGAAAAGCATCCAAAAAACGATTGTAGTTTTCTGGTAAATCCGCAGCCATTTGCAATGGACTATACATTGTAACATATAAAGCCAATTGGTTGGCAATAGTCGCATTGACGTGTGAATTATTATCAGGGTTCAATTTGCTGATGTCCATTTCGAAAATTCCTGGGGTATAATCCATAGGACCTCCAATTAATCTAGTGAAAGGTAAAATTGTAACATGATTGGGTTTTGAGCCTCCGAAGGCTTGAAATTCTGTCCCTCTTGCAGATTCGTTTCCAATTAAATTAGGATAAGTTCTGCTCAGCCCTGTAGGCCTTACGGCTTCATGAGCATTTACCATGATTTTATAATCTGCGGCCTTTTTCACGGCATATAAAAAGTGATTAATGGCCCATTGCCCATAGTGATGTTCGCCTCTTGGAATAATATCCCCAACGTAACCACTCTTTACAGAAGTATAGTTATATCTATTCATGAATTGATAAGCTGTATCGATATGACGCTCGTAATTGCGTATAGCTCCAGAAGTTTCATGATGCATCATCATTTCAATATTTTTGGAAGCGGCATACTCTTGAATCTCTTCGACGTCAAAATCTGGATATGGCGTTACAAAATCGAATACATAGTCTTTAGACTTTCCAAACCAATCTTCCCAACCTTCATTCCAGCCCTCCACAAGCAATGCATCAAAACCGTGCTTTGAAGCAAAATCGATATATCTTTTTACGTTCTCGGTATTAGCAGCATGCTTTCCGTTAGGCTTAGTTTTAGAATAATCCGTTTCTCCTAGTTTTATAGATGGTAGATCGTCCGTATAATTCCAACTGCTTTTTCCTGTGATCATTTCCCACCAAACGCCCATATACTTCACTGGTTTTATCCAAGAGGTATCTTCCAGCTGGTTAGGTTCATTTAGATTCAAAGTCATATTGGACGCTAAAATATCTGTTGCATCATCACTCACTATTATAGTTCTCCACGGAGAAACAGCTGGAGCTTGCATGTAGCCTTTATTTCCTATGGCATCTGGAGTTAACCAAGATTTAAATATCATTGAAGATTCATCCAAATTAAGGTTCATGAGGGAATACTCTTTAAGGGCTGCTTCGTGTAAATTGAGATAAAGACCGTCTTTGGTTTTCATCATTAACGACGTTTGTACTCCTGTTTTAGCAAACTGCTCTTGTGAAGCATTTCCCGTAAGTGCGTCATCAAACCTGCTGCTAATTTCTGAAAGTTTAGAGGTGGTGTAATCGTATTCTTGAGAATCGTAATCCCCAGGAATCCAAAACGCCGTATGATCTCCAGTCATGGCAAATTCGGTATGTTCTTCTTTAATCACAAAATACACCAGGTTATCTTGTTGAGGAAATTCATACCTCAAGCCTAAACCTTCATCAAATAACCGAAAACGAATAATGATATGTCGATCTTTTTCTGCTTGTTCCAAAGTGATGGCCAACTCATTATAATGAGTTCTGATTTTGGCTTGCTCTCCCCAAACAGGTGTCCAAGTCTCATCAAATGAATTAGTCTCAACTTTAGAAACTTTAAAACCGTTCCTCAAAGACATCTCCTCATTGACTAACTCCAGGCCTAATTTGCTTTTTGCAATAACTTCCTTTTTTTTATAGTGCAACGTATAGGTAGGTGTTCCATCAGTTAAAAGCTCAAAACTCATTGTCAAGTCTGAGTTTGGCGAATTGAGTTCTTGTCCCGTAGAGGACATTGATACTAACAACACCGCGATTAAAGCAATTGTACTTTTCATAATCATTTGTTTTTTGAGTTAAGCTACTTCGATTGTTTTTCCGTCTAGGTCTACAGCTAGAGCTTCCCCTTTATCTAAAGTGAAATGTGTACCGTCATGACTCACATTGACTTTCAGAATGTGATTTCTAAAATTGACTTTGAAAGAATACGACCTCCATTCTTTTGGAATTTTTGGAGAAAAGTGAAGCTGATCATTTTTGACACGCATGCCGCCAAAACCCTCTACAATACTCATCCATGTGCCTGCCATACTAGTGATATGACATCCTTCTTTTACCTCTTTGTTATAATCATCTAGATCCAAACGCGATGTTCTTAGATAAAACGAATAAGCTTGTTCCATTCTTCCTAAGAGTGCAGCTTGAATACTATGAACACAAGGAGAAAGCGAAGATTCATGAACTGTAAATGGCTCATAAAAATCAAAATGCTTTTCGAGGTCTTCTGTCTTGAAATGATGTTCAAAAAAGTAAAAGCCTTGCAGCGTATCTGCTTGTTTGATGTAGGGTGAACGCAAAATTCTATCCCAGGACCAATTTTGATTGATGGGCCGTAGGTTCTTATCCAAATCATCAACTTTCACCATCTCTTTGTCTAAGAATCCGTCCTGCTGTAAATAAACACCATGTTCTTCTGAATAGGGGAAGTACATGTTTTCTGCTACTTTAAGCATGTCATCAACTTCAGTAGTTGTTAATGCCGTTTTCTGAATAATTCTTCCGTAATCGTCTTTGAATTTCTTTTCGACCTTTCTAATATTCTCTACGGCATACTCAATACACCATTTCGCCATATAGTTGGTGTACCAGTTGTTATTGACATTGTTTTCATATTCATTGGGCCCTGTAACCCCCAAAATAACATACTTATCCTTAGGTGTAGAAAACGTAGCCCGCTGATGCCAAAATCTGGCAATGGCTATTAAAACTTCCAGACCCATCTCTGGGATATAGGAATAATCTCCTGTAAAGCGGTGGTAATTAAAAATCGCATAAGCAATAGCCCCATTTCGATGTATTTCTTCGAAGGTGATTTCCCATTCGTTATGTGACTCCTCCCCATTCATAGTGACCATAGGATATAAAGCAGCACCGTTTGAAAAACCGAGTTTTTCTGCATTTTCGATGGCTTTACCTAAGTGGTTATATCTGTATTTCAATAAGTTTCTGGCGACATGTTGATCTTTGGTAGCCATGTAGAATGGAAGACAATAGGCTTCGGTATCCCAGTAAGTACTTCCACCGTATTTTTCTCCAGTAAATCCTTTTGGACCAATGTTCAATCTATGATCTGTCCCCGTGTAGGTTTGATTAAGTTGAAAAATATTAAACCTAATCCCCTGCTGGGCTTTCACATCCCCCTCAATTGTAATATCACTCATTTGCCAAATTTTATCCCAAGCTTCTTTTTGAGATTGAAGCAAAGCATCAAAACCAAGGTCGACAGCTATTTTCAGGATGGATTTTGCTGCAGAAATAAGTTCTGTTTTATCGTGATTTAAAGAGGTGGTATAGCCTGCAAATTTATGAACGCTCAATGTGCTCCCCTTGGCCACATGTTCTGAAAATGAAATGGAAACCTCCATCTCCTTTTGAAGAGATTCCCCCTGAGTGCTTAGTTCTTTATTATTAAGAAATATCTTAGATTCCATAAAAGAACAAACCTCATAAAAGGTTTTAAGCGTATGAGATCTGATAAATCCCTGGTTTTGGTCCACTTCTTTATCAGTTGTTTGCCAAAACTGATCATCCCAATTGGTATCTTGGTTTGTAATCCCTGAATCTAAATAGGGTTGATAAGTGATTTTTGCATCTGTATTTAAAGGAGTAACATCATATTTTATGACGCCTAATTCTTCATGCTCCAAACTCAAAAACCGTTTAACATCCACTTTTAAAATAACTCCGTTTTGTAGAGTTGCTTCAAAACTTCTGCCTAGCCAGCCTTCTTTCATATTGAGTTCGCGCCTAAATTTATCTACCTTTTTACAGCTAAACAAATCAAGGATTTCATCGTCGACCATCACATTAATTCCTATCCAGTTGGGTGCATTGAGCACTTTAGAGAAATACTCTGGATATCCGTTTTTCCACCAGCCAACTCTAGTTTTATCTGGATAATAAACGCCTCCAATATAGCTTCCTTGGAAGCTTGGCCCTGTATAAGTTTCTTCAAAATTGGCACGTTGTCCCATCGAGCCATTTCCTACACTAAATAAGCTCTCTGAAGATTGAACGCGATCAATTTCAAAACCGTCTTCTATAATCGACCATGGGTCTGGTGTGATATAATCTTGATTCATAACTTTAGTCGTTTAATAATTTATTTCTTGAATTTAATCAACGTCTCAATTACAGATTTGTCGATTTCAGTGAAGTTTTGAAAGTTGAAATCTGCCTCTTTTAAAACAGATTTATCTCCTATACCTACACTAGTCATACGCGCTGTGTTTGCAGCTTCAATTCCAGCTAAAGAATCTTCAAAGACAATGGCATATTCTGGAGTACCTCCAAGGGCATCGATTCCTTTTAAAAAAACTTCAGGATTGGGTTTAGCTTTAGTGACTTCGTTTCCGTCAATAATCTCTTCAAAATAAGCCTCGAGGCCAACTTTAGATAGGATGAGCCTAGCGTTTTTACTAGCAGATCCTAAAGCAATGGCGTAACCATTGGACCTAAGGTAGTCTAGAGTTTCCATAACTCCAGGAAGTATATCCTTTTTGGTCATTTGATTGACATATGACAAGTACTCTTCGTTTTTTTTGGACATAAGAGCTTCAAATTCAGCTTCAGGAAGAATTTTGTGACCCCATTCTAAAATTTTCTCAAGGGATTTCACTCTGGAAACTCCCTTTAACTGTTCATTCTTTTCTTCAGAAAAAGGAATATCTAGAGAGTCCGCTAAATTTTTCCATGCTAAATAATGGAATTTTGCAGTGTCTACGATGACCCCATCGAGATCGAATATAAATGCTTTAGTCATTGTTTTGATTTATGTCTATTCTTGAATTTGTAGTTACTTTTAGGGTGAATAATCCTGCTGCGATCATAGCGATCCCTCCTATAATTAGGGCATAAACAGGTTGATTGTCAAACAGGTTGGAGACGATAAAGCCTAAAATCGTAGAAGCTACTATTTGTGGAATCACAATAAAAAAATTGAAGACTCCCATATAATAGCCCATTTTGGAAGACGGTAAAGAGCCGGAGAGCATGGCGTAAGGTATGGAAAGTATAGAGGCCCATGCTATTCCTACTCCTACCATACTTATAATAAGTCCAGTTTTAGTCGTCATAAAATAAATAGAGATTAAGCCTAAACCTCCCAAAATAAGAGCCAACATATGGGTGAATTTATTACTCGTTTTCTTCGCAAGAACTGGTAAAGCAAAAGCCACGAGAGCTGCAACACCGTTGTATACAGTGAACATTACCGTAACCCAGTCGGCGGCATCATTGTAAAGTTTTGAAGTGGTGTCTCGTGTATCAAACACATGACCCGTGACGGCTTGAGTGGTATAGATCCACATGGAGAATAAGGCAAACCACGAAAAGAATTGAACCCAGGCCAGTTGTTTCATCGTTTTAGGCATGTTTAACAAGTCTGAAACGATGATCGTAAAGCCATTTCTCACGCTTTTTTTTCTTAATTCTGAAACAATGAGAAATAAAACTCCAACAATGATAAGTCCAATAAATAAGATGTAAAGTTCTTTGGTAAGTGCATTGGCATAAATCAAATACGAAACAATCGCACCCACCAAAATCATGATCGAACCAGATTTCTGCTGGGTTGTTATATTCTTACGAATTTCTTGTTCAGTTTTGGGTTCTATCGTGATAGCAGCACTTTCTTTTTCAAAGGCTTCCATCTCTTCTGGAGAATATTCTTTTGAAAATAAAACCGTCCAAAGGACAGCGAGAAAAAAGACCACACCTCCTACATAAAAGGACCATTTTACAGAATCTGGAATCTCACCAGCTGGTGCTGTATTATCGATTCCCATCCAATTGGTTAAGACATAAGGTAAAGCAGAACCTACAACGGCTCCTATTCCAATAAAGAAACTTTGCATGGCGAAGCCCAATGTGCGCTGTTCTTCTGGTAAATTATCACCTACAAAAGCTCGGAAGGGTTCCATGGAGATATTGATGGACGCATCCATGATCCACAACATTCCTGCAGCTATCCATAATTCTGGAGAATTTGGCATTAAAAATAAAGCGATGGAGGCTAAAATTGCCCCAACTAGAAAATATGGCTTACGACGACCCAATCTGGTCCAGGTCTTATCGCTGAGATAACCTACAATAGGTTGTACAACCAAGCCAGTGACTGGAGCAGCAATCCATAAAATAGGAATATCCTCTACGTCGGCACCTAGAGTTTCAAAAATACGAGAAGTATTGGCGTTTTGAAGGGCGAATCCAAATTGAATTCCTAAGAAACCGAAACTCATGTTCCAGATTTCCCAAAAACTAAGCTTTCGCTTTTGCATATCGTCTAATTTAAGTTAAAACGATAAGCCTTATAATTTAACAAAGCTCATCTTATGGAAGTAAAAATATAGCTTTGTTGAACTGCAAATATATTTATTTTTTTGGGTTATGCAATTTTGTAGTTTCCCTATCGATGATATCCGTTTTAACGACAATGGTCTTAAAGGGCTCTTCGTCTTCATTGGGATTTTCTAGTCTATCGATGAGTAATTTCGCAGACTCCTCTCCCATTTCGAAGCCGTGCTGGCTTATAGTGGTTAGAGGAGGAAATGCATGCTTAGACAGTACTCCATCTGTAAAACCAATGACTTGTAAATCATCAGGAATAGTCAAACCTTTTTGCCTTGCAACCTTCATTGCTGTAATCGCATAAAGCTCATTGACAGCAAAAAGTCCATCGACTTCATTTTCTTCAAAATAAGTATAGATTTGTTCCTCCAAAAATTCAATATTATCATCTGAATTGAACTTATCGTCAATTTTTAATATTCGGCTTTTTTGAATTTCAATATGATTTGCATTTAGTGCGTTTATATAGCCTTCAGTTCTCAGTCTACCAACGCTTACATAGTCTTTTGTACTTATAATTCCTATGTTCTTACATCCTCCATCAATTAGTTTTTGAACTGCTTTCGCCGAGGTTTTGACATCATCTACAATAACTTTATCACATTCAATATCATCAATAACACGATCGAACATGACGATAGGAATACCCTGGTCTATAGTTTCTGATAAATGGTGAAAATCTTTAAATGAAAGAGTTTCTTTGGCTACAGAAATAATAAAGCCATCTATACTCCCGTTGGCTAACATCTCTAGGTTAATCACTTCTTTCTTAAAAGATTCATTGGATAAACCAACAATAACGTTGTAACCCTTATCATTAGCATAATGTTCTATACCAGAAATTACCGTGGTAAAAAAGTGATGAACAATTTCAGGAATAATAACTCCTAGTGTTTTGGTTTTTTTATTTTTGAGACTTAAGGCAATATTATTGGGTCTATAATTATAAAGCTTAGCAAAAGCCTTTACTTTCCTTTTGGTCTCCTCCCCAATTTCTTTACTGTCTCTCAGGGCTTTAGACACTGTGGATACAGAAACATCTAGTTCTTTAGCGATGACTTTGAGTGTTGGTTTTTGCTTCATTTCACGATCTTACATTAATTTTGTCTCAAAATAAGAAAATCTATCAAAAATAGCCACAAATTTTGCTAAAAATAAAAAGTTATCAACACGAAAACGTTGTAGCTGTAAGGTTGTTAAGGTTATTGAAAATAGTTTATATAGTTTTAACATCGGAAGTAAAAATATAACTCATTAATAACACAAAACAATACTCTATGCGAACAATTAAACTTTTAGGTCTGTTGCTAATGCTATTGCCTATCAGTATTTTTGCACAATCCACAGTAAGTGGAACCGTTGTCGATAATTCGGGTATGCCAATACCTGGAGTAAATATCGCTGTTAAAAATACTAATAAGGGAACAACGACCGATTTTGACGGAAATTACTCAATCGTTTTAGAAAACGGTGAAACCCTATCCTTTAGCTATATAGGTTATAGAACTCAAGATATTGTCTTTAATGGAAATAACACTTCCATAGATATATCTATGGTTGCAGATGCCGAAGCTCTTAGCGAGGTTGTAGTAGTGGGCTACGGAAATCAAACGGTGAAATCTATCTCAGGTTCTGTGGTTTCTGTTACAGAAAAAGATTTCAACAAAGGAAATATTGTCACTTCAGAAAGTCTTATACAGGGTAGAGTCCCTGGTTTGTCTGTCACTAAAGGGGGTGGTCCAGGATCTGGATCTGAAATTAGAATCCGTGGAGGGTCTTCTTTCAATGCTAATAATTCTCCTTTAATCGTTTTGGATGGCTTGCCTTTAGATAATTCTGTTGCAGATGGAACACGGTCTATCCTTTCTACCATTAATCCAAATGATATCGAATCTTTTTCTGTATTAAAAGATGCTTCTGCGGCGGCTATTTATGGTATCCGAGCATCCAATGGTGTCATTATCATCAACACCAAAAAAGGAAGGGGGGAACTCAGTGTTTCTCTAGATGTTCAGCAAAACATCACCACTATAGATAATACTGTAGATGTGTTAAGTGCAGGTCAATTTCGAAATTTAGTAGCTGAGAATTTTCCGAGTCGACTTGGAGAATTGGGCAGTGCTAATACCAATTGGCAGGATGAAATATACAGAGACGCAAAATCTTCTGATATAAACTTAAGTGTTCGTGGTGCCTTGTTCGGGAAAATTCCTTCTAGGTTATCCTTAAATCGTTCAGACCAAGAAGGTTTAAGACAAACCTCTAAGTTTGATAGAACCACAGCATCTTTATCTTTAAATCCAAGACTTTTTGACGACCATCTTAAAGTAGGCTTAAATGCCAACTATAGCAATGAAGACAATAGATTTGCAGATGGAGTTGAAGGCAACGCTATCTCTTTTGATCCTACTCAACCGGTAAGATCACCAGGGTCTCCTTATGGTGGTTTCTTTGAGTTTTTAGACAATGATGGCTCTGCAGCCTCTAATGTCCCAAGAAATCCAGTCTCACAATTACTTCAAACTAGAAATGTAAGTAATGCCGACCGCCTATTTGGTAATTTAAATCTAGACTACAAGTTTCACTTTTTACCAGAATTAAGACTTGTTACCAACCTTGGTTATGATAGGACAGATAGTGGCGGCTCCTTAACCAGACCTAGAACAAGTGCTTTAGGAGTGAATGCAGAACAAGGAGAGTTTATCGGCAACGAATCTCGCTATGAACAAACTAGAACTAATACATCTGCCGATTCTTACTTTATTTATGAAAATGACTTTAACGATTTCGGTTTAAAATTAACGGCAGGTTATTCTTATCAAAAATTTGAATCTGAACGTTTTACTACCAACGAAATTTTAGACCCAAACGCACAAGAACCCAGAACCACAGTTGCAGATGACGTTGTACTAATTGGTTATTTTGGTAGAGCAAACTTTAGCTTTCAGGATAAATATTTTGTGAATGCGTCTATTAGACGAGATGGGGTTTCAAAATTCTCTCCAGAGAATAGATTTGAATATTTCCCTTCAGTCTCTGGTGCTTGGGTATTAACTGAAGAGGATTTCTTGGAAGATAGCAACTTGATTAACAGTCTAAAGGTAAGAGCTGGTTGGGGGCAATTAGGTCAACAAGACGTTCCTTCTACTTCAGATTACTTGAGACGCTACCAAACAGGTTTGTCTAACCAACAGTATAATTTTGGAAACCCAATTGTACCCTTTCAACCACTATATACCAATCCAGATATAAAATGGGAAATCTTAACCGAAATCAACTTAGGGGTAGACTTTGAATTATTTAACAATAGACTGTCTGGTTCTGTAGATGTTTTTGAAAGAACTGCAGATGATCTCTTGTCGGATGTTCCTGTGCCAGACGGTGCAAACTTCTCCAACCAAGGTTTCCAAAATATCGGTGAATTTGTTTCAAAAGGTATTGAAGTAAATCTCGATTATAATGTGATCCGTCAAGATGACATAAACTGGAATGTGAACTACAACTTTACCGCTATCGATAGAGAAATTACCAACCTTGCTTTTGGACAAGACATTTTTGTAGGCGGAATCGCTGGAGGTACTGGAAATACCATACAAGTTCAAAGAGAAGGAGCATGGCCAAATTCTTTTTTCACCTATGCTCAATTATATGATCAAGCTGGGCAACCCATTGAAGGAGCCTATGCAGATTTAAATGGAGACGGTACAATTGATGATAGAGATCGCTATGTGTCTGGAAATGGACAAGCAGATGTATTGATGGGTTTCCAATCCAACTTCACGTACAAAAACTTCGATTTCAATTTTAACCTAAGAGCTAGCTTTGGAAATGATATTTACAACAATGTGAATTCTTCAAGAGCTCAATTGGGTAATCTTAACTTAGTATCTCCTAATAACTTACCTGTACAGGTTTTAGAAACGGGATTTGCAAGAACCCCAGATGTTATCTTATCAGATTTCTTTGTAGAAGACGCGTCTTTCTTAAGAATGGATAACGTTACTTTAGGGTATACACTCAGAGGTTTTAATAGGGAATCGACGAGCTTAAGATTCTGGATGGGCTTACAAAATGCCTTTGTGATCACCGATTATTCTGGAGTAGATCCTGAATTAAACATCAGTGGTATCGATAACACGATCTATCCAAGAGGAAGAACTTACTTACTTGGCGTTAATTATAATTTTTAAATAATTCAATTATGAAAATTAAACACTATATACTACTCACACTATTTGGAGCATTTATGTTCTCGTCTTGTGAATCTGATTTGGATGTGGAGATTAGAGATCCCAACATCACCTTAGCAGACCAAATATTCACTTCCGCAGAAGCTTACAAACAAGCCCTTGCTGGAGTATATGCCAACCTTTCTTTGTCTTCCCTAACTGGTCCAGGAGGAAGTAACATAGGAGGATTGGATGCTGGTACTGGACAATATATGAGGGGTTTATTTAATCTGCAAAATCTTTCTACAGATGAAACTATTTTCACTTTTGAAAATGATCCAGGAATTAGAGGAGTGCAGCGAAATTCTGCTTCTCCAGAAAACGTCTTATTAAGAGGTGTCTATTCTAGAGCCATGTTTTCTGTATCACTCTCTAATGAATTCTTAAGACAATCTACAGATGAGTTGTTACAATCTAGAGGAATTGGTTCTCTTGGAGATATACAAACCTATAGGGCAGAAGCTAAAGTATTGAAAGCTTTATCTTATTATCACCTTATGGATATGTTTGGAAAAGCACCGTTCTATGATGAAACTACAGAAGTTGGTTTTACTCAAGGAGAAGAATTAAGCAGACCAGAGCTATTTGATTTGGTAGAAGGTTTATTGCTAAACTCTTTAGAAGATCTTCCTGCTGGAAACTCTGGAGAATACGGACGGATTGATCAAGGAGTTGCTCATATGATTTTGGCTAAAATCTACTTGAATGCTGAAGTGTATACAGGAACTCCTAGATATGCGGAGGCTTTATCAAGATCTGAAGCTGTCATCAATTCTGGTTATCAATTGGTAAATGATTATCAATTCAACTTTTTAGCAGATAACAACAGCAATGGTGCTCAAAATGAAATTATCTTTCCTATCGCCAATGATGGACAAACTACTCAAAATTTTGGAGGAACAACCATCATAATCCAAGGTCAGGTGGGAGCTCAAGAACAAAATGGAGAAAGCTTGGGCGTGAATCCAGGTGGATTTGGAGGCTTATTTAGACTCAGACCACAATTTTCTGAGAAATTTACTTTAAATCCACTTTTTGAAAATGATGCCAGAAATTTAATTATCACTGAAGACAGACCTATTTCTCTTGTCGTCACAGACCCTAATACAGGTTATATCACTACTAAATATTCCAATAGAACTTCTACAGGTGGTTTTGGTTCTGATAGAACCTTTACTGATGCAGATTTTCCTATGTTTAGACTAGCAGATGCGTATCTCATGTATGCAGAAGCACATCTAAGAGGTGGTGGCGGAGATCTAAATACAGCTCTTAATTATGTGAACTTACTAAGAGAAAGAGCCTTTGGAGACACTTCAGCAAATATTGTTTCTGCTCAACTCGATCTCAATTTTCTTATCGATGAGCGTGCTAGAGAATTGTACTGGGAAAGCCATAGGAGACAAGACCTTATCCGATTCGGCTTATACACTGGAAATCAGTATATTTGGGCGTTTAAAGGTGGTCCTTCAACAGGAACTTCAATCGATAGTTTTAGAGCGATATATCCTATTCCTTCAGCTAGTTTAGCGACCAATCAAAATTTAACACAAAATCCAGGTTATTAATATTAAATACTAAAAATTATGAACAAGAACATTTTAAAATTAATAATGGTGTTTTTCGCAGTAGTAGCGTTTAATGCTTGTAGTGAAGATGATGAAATACAGTTCACTGCTCAGACACCTCCAGACCAAATATCATTTACCAACGACTTTTTGGGAGAATATTTATTGAGTGAACAAACCGCTCAAAATAATGCAGAACGCTTTACTTGGGAATCCCCAGATTTTGGAATTCCTACCCCAATAACTTATCAACTGGAAGGTTCTTCTGATTTTGAATTTACGGCTCCTGAACTTTTAGCCGAAACGTCAAATCTCCAAGCTTCTATTACAGTAGCACAGTTGTTAAGCCTTGCAGAAGCCGCTGGTTTAGACAATGATGAAGCGACAGAAAACCCAGATACTGGCGATTTATACTTTCGGGTTAGAGCTTTAATTGGTTCTGAAAATGCTGAAAACTCTCCTGAAACTCTTTCAGAAGTAACCACACTTACAGTGACTTTAATTGCTTCAGGTGGACCAGAACCACTTCCCGTATTTCCTAATCTATATTTAGTAGGTAATGCGACTGCCGCAGATTGGAATAACGACAACAATAATTTTCCATTAGTAAGAGATCCAGAAAACGAAAATGTCTTTACCTATACAGGTAAATTTTTGGGTGGAGATACTAATGAATTTAAGTTAATTGAAAACAGAGGGGCTTGGCAGCCACAGTGGGGTCTTCAAGATGGTTCGTTTGAAACTAGTGAAGATCTTGGTGGAGATCCAGGACCTTTCCAAATTACTGCTGGAGAAGGATACTATACAATAGATGTGGATACAGAAAATAAAACCTCTTCTTTGGTTGCTTTTGATGAATCAAGTTTTGAGACTTATGCAAGTATTGGAATTATTGGATTTGGAACAACTGGAAGCGATGAGGGTTGGAGTCAAGACATCGATATGACTCAATCTACTTTCGACCCACACATTTGGTACATCTCTGAAATTGAACTTTTTGATGGAGAAGTGAAATTTAGAGCTGAAGATGATTGGGACGTCGCTAACTGGGGAAGCAATACAGAATTTTCTGGATTTGGTTCTTTAGGAGGTCCAAATATTCCTTCTAGCGCTGGAACTTACGAAGTTTGGTTTAATGACCTTACAGGAAATTATATGCTAATTTCGCTACAATAATTCAACTATTAATCTAAAGGCTATCTCAAAAGGATAGCCTTTTTTATACCCACATACTATGAAACAATTATTACTTATTGCAGTCTTACTATGCTCTATCTTAGGATTTGCTCAACAACAAAATGGGGTCTTTAGCGTCTCTCCTCCTACCTTCGATCAGGATGAAGAGATTACGATTACGGTCTCCAATGTAGATCCCTCAATATGGTCCGTTACAGAGGTTTACTTTTGGGCTTGGTATATCGATACCAATGGCGATTTTGGTAACAACTCTCCCACCAATGGCACTTGGGAGAATTCCAATGAAACTCAAAAAATGACAGATAATGGAGATGGAACTTATTCCATCACCTTCACACCAACTACCTTTTACAACGCTACCGATATTGGTCAGTTAGGCATGTTGGTGAAAGCTAAAGATGGGACTGGAGATAAAAAGACTCAAGATAACTTAATTCCTGTTGGAAGTTTTCAAGTTACCTTAAACAGTCCAACAGAGACCACTACTCTACTCGATTCTGGAGATGTTTTGAATATAGAAGCCTCAGCGAGTCTCGATGCTAATTTTGTATTGACTTCAAACGGAAGTGTTATTGATACTCAAGACGGAATCACTTCGTATACTAATAATTTGACAGTAAACGAAGATTCTAATTTTGTATTAACAGCCACAGACCCTAATTCTGGTGAGGTATTTGAATTCAGTTTTAATGCTGTGTTAACTCCAAATGTGACTATTGCTCCTGTTCCCGCAGGTGCTCAAAACGGTATTAATTATGACAGTAGTAATCCCAATGAAATCACTTTAGTCTTGTTTGCTCCCGAAAAGGAATTTGTTCATCTTATTGGTAACTTCAACTCCAACAACTGGACTATTGATAACACCTACTTATTAAATTTTGATAATGATACCAATCAACATTGGATTACTTTGAATAACTTCAGCGCTCCCAATGACGATTTCTTATTTCAATACAGCATAGAAGCAGAGTTGGTTGTAGCAGATCCTTATTCCAAAGTTGTTTTAGACCCCTTCAACGACCAGTTTATAGACAATGCAACTTTTGCAAATATTCCAAGTTATCCACAAGGAGCTACTTCAGAATTGGTAAGCTGGGTAAAATTGAATCAACCAGATTACGATTGGCAAATAGAGAATTTTACTCGACCAGCTCAAGAGGATTTGGTTATTTACGAAATGCTTATCAGAGATTTTGATGAAGACCATACCTTCCAATCGGTCATCAATAGATTGGATTATTTGGAAGACTTAGGCATTAATGCCATAGAACTTATGCCTGTGAATGAATTTGACGGTAATCTCAGTTGGGGATACAACCCAGCTTTACACATGGCTTTAGATAAATATTACGGTTCACCAGATGATTTTAAAGCTTTTGTAGACGCTTGTCATCAAAGAGGGATTGCTGTTTTACTGGATGTCGTTTTCAATCATGGGACCGGTCAACATCCTTATTATAGAATGTACAACGATTGTGGTGGGTGCTACAATGGCCAAGCAACTTTAGAGAATCCTATTTTCAATCAAAACGATCCTAATACGGCATTTCAGTTTTTTAATGATATCAATCACGAATCACTAGCTACTCAAAACTATATGGATCAAATCAATAGATTTTGGTTAGAAGAGTACAAAATTGATGGTTACAGATTCGACTTTACCAAAGGCTTTACCAACACTGTTGGCGATGGTGGTGGCTTCGATCAATCTAGAATTAATCTTCTAAATAGAATGTACGACGACATTAGAAGTTATGATGAAGACGCTTACGTGATTTTAGAGCATTTCGCTCCCAATTCTGAAGAAACTATTTTGATTAACCACAGAGCCACAGGCAATGCTAGCGAACCTGGTATGATGGTTTGGGGAAACAGTAATTTCAATTACAATCAAGCCACGATGGGCTATGACGATTCAAATTTCAGCAATGTTTCCTATCAAAATAGAGGCTGGTCTACTCCATCCAACGTGAGTTATATGGAAAGTCATGATGAGGAAAGATTGATGTATAAAAACCTAGAATTTGGAAATAGTAATGGTGCTTATGATATCACAGAACTCAATACAGCTTTGGATAGACTAGAACTTGCAGGGGCCTTTTATTTTACCATTCCAGGGCCCAAAATGATCTGGCAATTTGGAGAATTAGGTTATGAGTTTAGTATCAATTATTGTGAGGACGGAACTATAGATAATGATTGTAGAACTGGGCCTAAGCCAATACGTTGGGATTACCTCAACAATTCAAACAGAACAGACGTGTATGACGTTTGGTCGAAACTAATCGCTTTAAAACGAAATGAACCCATTTTCAAAACTGATAATTTTACTTTGGAAGTCGCTGACGATTTTGAAAAGAAAATATACTTAGTCGATGATAACGCCACTGGTAGCGAACCTAAGTACGTGATCATTGTTGGAAACTTTGGAGTGACTTCACTTACTACTCAACCCTTTTTCCAAGAAGCTGGAACCTGGTATGATGTGGTCACTGAAACTAGCTTAGAAGTCAGCGATACGGCTATGAATGTCTCTTTGGCTCCTGGAGAGTTTAAGGTCTATTTCAATAACCAGCCCTCTTTAAGTACAAATGAGGTTTCTGCCCTAAATTATACGGTCTATCCAAATCCAACAGCCAATTACTTTTCAATTTCAAATGAAGTTGATGCTGTTCAGGTTTATGATATGAATGGGAGGCTAATCAAAGACTATAAGGGTAGCTTCAATGCTAATCATAGATTTGGAGTTGAAAATCTAAGTCCAGGGTTATATTTTATAACATATAGAAATCAACAAAACTTTGAGACCAAAAAATTGATGATCAACTAATTTTATTTGTTTTAGTTATAGCCAAAAAGACCTCGAGCATTCACTCGAGGTCTTTTTTATAATAGACTATAGTTGTATTACTTCACTACAGGAAGAACAATTTTTGAATCTCCATAAATAGTATGGGTATGCGTTTCAAAATCTTCCTCTGTGGCTTCAAAGATATTGTCTACATACTTCTGTGGATTTCTATCGATATAAGGAAACATCGTGCTCTGCACTTGTATTTGCAATTTGTGCCCTTTCTTAAACGTGTGATTAACATCTTGTAACTGGAAATCTACACTTGTTTTTTGATTAGGTACAAAAGGTTTAGGTTCCGAAAAGCTCTCTCTATAACGACCTCTAAAGACTTCACTTCTTACCATCATATGGTAATTGCTCATCTTCAAGTGGTCTTGCATTTCTTCAGAATCTTCTGCATCGGCAGGATACACATCGATGATTTTCACAATCCAGTCTGAAGCTGTTCCCGTAGTAGCAACCTCCAGAGCTGCTAAGATTTCACCAGAAAGCTTCAGGTCTTCTTCCAACACTTCAGTTTCATAAACCATCACGTCTGGACGACGAGCGGCAAAACGTTGGTCGTCTGTCATAAACTTTCTTGGTGTAAAAGTGACCTTAATGTCTTCAGTAAAAGGGACGGGCTTAGTGATATCACTCACAAATTTATTTTCAAAACCTGGATTGGCTTCCATACTTAAGTTTTGATTGTCACCTAAGTAAAAGTCTGTAGCCGTTACGTTTTCTGGAGGCCAAATCTCGTATTCATCCCATTGCATCGCTCCAGTATCATACATAGTAGCTTCCGCAACATCAAACTCCCCTTCATCTTTTAGAAAATGATTAAAGAATTGGGTTTCATAATTAACCTGAAAGTTTTCAGACAAATCATCTCCAAAATACATATTGCCAACCGCTTGTCTCTGCTTGAGTCTAGCCCAATCGCCATGACTCCAGGGTCCAAAAACAACAGCATTAAAATTATCGCTATTTTCTTCTAAGCTTTTATAGATTTCAAACGGACCATAAAGGTCTTCTGCATCAAACAAACCGCCAACCGTCAAGACAGCAGGTTTTACATCCTTCATATGCTGCACAAGACCACGTTCTTGCCAAAACTCATCATAGTCTGGATGATCTTTTAACTGTTGCCAAAACACATTGTCTTCTCCGTAATACTTATCGAGGTTAGACAATGGACCAATATCCAAAAAGAATTGATACGCGTCCTGAGTACCAATGTCTGGAATGGAGTACCAAGATTCTGTAGTGGGTCCTTCTTTATCATAGCCAAACACGGCCGTAGCAACCCAATAGCTCAATAAATAAGCACCATTGTGATGAAAGTCGTCAAAGTAAAAATCGCCAATCGGCGCTTGTGGCGAAGCTGCTTTTAAGGCAGGATGATCGGAGAGTAACGACATGGCTGCATAGTGCCCAGGGTAAGAAATCCCCCAAGTCCCTACATTTCCATTAGTGTTGTCAACATTCTTCACAAGCCAGTCGATCGTGTCATACGTATCTGAAGCCTCATCTGTTTCTTTGCGTTTTTTCTTTGGGATAAAGCCGCGCATATTATCATACTTGCCTTCACTCATCCAGCGACCACGTACATCTTGGTAGACGATAATATTTCCCTCTTCCATAAGAAATTTGTTAGGCCCTATTTGTCGTCTATACTGGTCTTCGCCATAAGGTCTAGAGCTATAAGGCGTCCGTTGCATCAAGATCGGATAAGATTTTGAGGTGTCCTTAGGCGTGTAAATAGTGGTATGCAGTTTTACACCATCGCGCATTTTGATTTCTACTTCTTGCTTGTCGTAATTGGCTTTGACATCATATTGAGCCATCACACTAGATACAGTGCACAGCAAGAATAAGATGAAACCAAACTTTAAATGTTTCATATAGTTTTTAATTTAATTCTAGGACTTAAAAATACAGCTTAAGTTTAAATTCACAAGAAAGTAATTGCTACAAAATATTAATATGAGCTTTTATTTCCGCAGGCGGGATTTTGGTTGCGTTAGCTTTAACTTATACGATATCCAGCTTCAGCGAGAAAGTTCACCTCAACATCCATCTTGAATTATAAGGTCTAACTGAAGTCGGCGTGAAAAATTAAGATTTTGGCAAAATAGAACTAAAGTATTAAAGGTTTTTAAAAAACAAACAGATTCCTCCTATCGCCATGATATTTCGCAAATGTCATTCTGAAGGAGCTGACAAGCGACTGAAGAATCTCTCCCTATCGAAAACATAAAAATTCCGTGTTGAAATAAAAAAAGAGATTCCTCATCAAAGTAAAAAACTTCTCTGTTGGGATGACTTTGGTGAATTGGTGGCTGAGTGACCCGCTTTTTTGTAGCGGGGTGTATCGAAGCCAGGTTGAGATAGATCTTTTCAACATTCAGAACATCACCTATAAAGATTCCGCATCGCGGCTACCGCCTTGCACGGAATGAAGAGATTCCTCGTCGAAGTAAAAAAACTTCTCTGTCGGAATGAACTGTGCTTAAAAACAAACTTTTGATTGATAATTTTCGTTAAACATTGTCTTATTTTTTGCAATAGCAAAGGCTTGTTTTAAAAGTTTATTTGCTAGTGCTATTTTTATT
>Ga0306910_1000217_pt1 | contig 33129 bp, 32 predicted proteins | sample AntRauMFilla2698_FD_190438 | JGI IMG/M metagenome (GOLD analysis project Ga0306910, IMG submission 190438) | Saline lake microbial communities from Rauer Islands, Antarctica - Metagenome Filla 2 #698 (v2) (version 2) | ecosystem: Environmental > Aquatic > Non-marine Saline and Alkaline > Saline ... | reverse complement strand
TTACAGATTGCCTCGCAGCATCACATCACAGGGTGGCCGGATGCTCCGGAATCAGTGGCCGGATAAAATCGGAATGGGTGGCCGGATACTTTCGGAATCACTGGCCGGATGACCCCGGAATACGCATAGAAGCCCGAACGCCTCTTCGTTTCCTACATATCTCAGCTTTTCAGCTAACAGATCCTCTACAACCTCCACAGTTAGCAGGGTGACGAGTCTGAATTTCCCGTTGCCGTCACGTTCCCCTAGACCCCGTGCTACAAGCAGATCTTTAAGCAGCTTTTGGCTCATTCCTAAGGATCGTTGCGCGGAAATCATTGAGTGTAAGCGCCTTTTTCCTATTGGCTTACCAAACAACAGCACGTCGTCATCCAGTGGATACCGATCGACGATATACGCCCTCATGAAATCCCGCATGATTTCCAGATGCTCTTGGTAGTCAGAAGTTTTGTTGAGCAGCCGCAAAATTTCACCATAACGCGGCTTTGACCGATGACCGCACCCTGCGGTCGTCGTGGCAGCGAAACTAGCCAAGGCACTGGTTGTGGCCTCCTTGCCAGCCTTGAGAAGCCTAAATCCCCGAAGTGTCGCAGCCCGGAGTTCTGCGTCGGTAAGGCCTGAGGTACGCGTCTGGGAAACACCGTATGTCAGACTTATGCCCAAAGCCTCAGAGCACCTCCACAGAGCTGGAATGGAGAACTTGTCGCACCAATACCTGTTCTCGGGGTTGTAGGTGCGATTGGTTAGATAGATGTCAAAGTCATCAGCCAACGCATGCTCGCCAACGATAGCAGTATCTACACCGTATGCCTTGATAGCAGCCGTAGCATCTAGGCGACCGAATCCATGCTTTGGCTCGCCCAGCCCTACCAGTCGTACATCGTGCTTAGTGCAGGATCTGATTTGAGTGATTTGCCAATGCAAATGGTGAATTACAGACCATATGTCTGCCGACCGAGAATGCTGCTCTCTAATGCACTCAGGGCAAACACGTATGAGGCCTCGGTCGAAGGTGAAGGTGTCAAACTCCTCCCCTCTGACCGAATATCTCATTGTCGAAATTTTATGGACCGTGGTTTTGGAGAATGCATTTTCCGGCAATTGGGCAAGTCGGCACAGGTGCTGGATGGCTTCAGGATTACCCGATGTCACAGCACCCAATTCGATACCCATGTCTTTGCAGAATGATACAGAAGAACCGCAAAAATTGCGTTCAGCAAGCCTCGAAACATATGAAGTCGGCATCTCAAGAGGCGAAGCGGAAAGCGTAAGCGCTAATCTATCCAAGTTACTCTCCCCCCAGCAGCTTCCGACATTCAATCCTTTCAAAGTCGTCCACTACGAAAGGATTCATGCCATCTAAGCAACCTGCTTTCTTAGCAAACGCATTCTTGAAATTTACGATGCACAGCTCACCAGTCCCTTGACGTAAATTGTTCTCGATAGCGGCAATGGTGTACTCGATAATCAACCCGTATTGACCGTCAGCCGCATGGATCAACCGAGCAGCAAAGTTGTCTGAAAGTAACTTCTCATCAGTCAAGATCTGCACCTCTGTCGCATAGTGACGGACGGTTTCTAGGATCTGCCCGGCGTCTCCCATTACATTCAGCCGAGGGAAGGTAATGGGGAAAGTACGCCGTGCAAGCTGAGGGTCGTAGTTCAGCATATCTTTAAGTACCGGCATGCCTGACAGGATCAGACCAACAGGCCACTGCTGGTTCTGCATGAGTGATTTCAGGGTGTTGATAACGGCCTGCATTTCGCTGGGCTTTTGATTCAACCATAGATCTTGCGCTTCATCCATGTGTAGGAAGATGGTCCGGTGAGCCCGCAGATGGCTTCTGAACATATCCCAAATCAGATGAGAGGTTTTATCCCGTTTAAGCTGATAGCCAATAGTATTTAGTCCTTCCCGTCCTATATCCTTTAAAGTCGCAGGCGACGGCACAGGAAAGCTGAGGACTTCGCGTGTGAGAGCTATTTCGTCGGACGCGGCAGTATTGACAAATGGTTTCAGAAGCCTCCTCACTGCTGTCGTTTTTCCAGAACCAGATGCGCCAATCAACGCAATCCCTCGCGCTTCGTTTATTACACCAGCCCTCAACTCAGCGCGCCGCTGCTCGACCATATCGTGAAACAGCCGTTCCATTGCCAGATATGTAGGGGTCTCTACAAAAATTTTGCGCAACAAAATCATCTTTTCGGCAACGGTGTCATTAGTCATTGCGAAACCCCCAAGGCTTTTGCGGAGCTGCGGGACCGTTAGCTGATGGAGGCTCCTTGCTTGTTTCGGCGGGCAAAATTTTATCACCCAACAAGCCCTTTCCTGAAGGCGCGTCTTTGACTGGAGTTTCGAGACGGTCATGCTGGACGCTTAAACCGATATATAAGTCGCGCTCAGCCCGCTCTAAATCGGCCGGACTAACTGTAACTGGTGACAGACGGCGCAGCTTCATTGCGTCTGTATTGATCTGCTTAATAGCTTTGCGAGCCCGATAAATTACGTCCTTAGACATTTCAGCTTCTTTTTTGAATCTCAGACGTAGTTGACGAGTGATGTCCTGCCACTCCTCATAAGAAAGCCCCCAAACAACTTCCGAAACAGCCTTTACCGAATGCCACTTCCCGCCAAGACACACTGTGATATGAGTCAAGTCATATTGATCTACTCGAATATCAACGGGCTCGGATCCCCTTTCAAGAAATGCACCTTGGATTTCTGGTGATTGGTAATGGATACCGAACACGCGGACACCATGCCTCTCAATTTTCCGTTGCTGTGGAATGCCGAAAACTGAACATATCGCAGTGCTGTCTGGAGGTGCAGTCACACCCTGCTCTTTGGCCAATCGCTTCCAAGCATTTGCTGGCGTTTCCCCTTGGAGACCTCCGTGCGGCTCGTTGTGGTAGATATCGACGATGAATCTAATGAACACTTTAATCAGATCGTCATCTGTAAGGGCAGCGCGCGCCTCGCTTGGATAATCACCCCTCTCCTGAGGATTTGAAAAGGTCCGTCCTGTCAACATTGGCATTAGCTGTGTTGCAAAAGTTCTAAATGCCCTTTCAACATGGGCGCGCAACTTAGGCTGGCCAGCAACCGGTGTGACATGATTGAAATCGATATCAGTAACGGCAGTCCTAAATTCGTCAGCAATAAAAGCGGGACCCATGTCGGTTGAGATCGTCCCACATCCGCCCGAAAATGCCCAATCAGACCCACACCCTGCAGCCTTCGCCAATGGCGTTTTGTCCATCACGATCATGGCAATCGTTCTAACGGCATCAATTGCGGAGGGTAACTTAGAGAGGCGGAAACCAACAATACAACGAGTTCTGACGTCAATCGCCAAATAAATCCAACGTCGACCGATATCCAGCCTCGACCGTTCTTCCGCCGTAATACCATCAAGACAACCAGCGTCCTCAAGCAACGACAAAACATCAATCTGCCACTCGTCCACCTCAACCCACTGCAATGGGTGGCTAATCTCGAGCCCGTTTTCATAAAATCCCATCTGTTTCTCGGCAGCGTTGACCCCATGCCGTCCCACTTTCGTTTGGAAGCAATCAAGTCGCTTTAGGCGGCGTATAATCTCGGTCTTTGATGGAGTGTTTAGTGTGGGAGAGCCAGCCGCTCGCCTTAGTTCGTTTTCTTCCCGAAAGCGGTCACGAGTATCACGAACGACCTTCGCCAAGGTTGGCCGCTCCGAAGAGAGGAACTCCCAGATGCAATCGTTCAGCAGCTTCACATCCTCGGGTGAAAGCTTTTTCGCATAACTCGCACCCGACCGATGCTTACGAAGCATCGATAGCGGATTGCATCCAGATCTCTCATAATCGCGCACCCAAGTAAGCACTGTACGAGTACACGGTACTTTACGGATTGTGGTCTTGGTACCGGCCCGCGCAGATTTGCCAACAAGCTGAGCATTGCAGGACGCTTCATCAACACGCTGTTGCAGTATCGTTGAGAATAGCTTGACCGAACCGTCAGTTCGCTTTACTTTTCTCGCCTCCTCCGCTGCGATGAAAGTCCTGCAAACAAGGTCTTTCCAGAGCACCATCTCTCGGGCTTCCGGAGGGAGAGAAGCAAGGAACTTGTCGTTGTTAGACAATCGACTATCGGCTTTGCTCTCTGAAAAGTACCCACGCTTCAGCTTAGTGTCTGGTGCGGCCAAGAGAGCAGCTATCTCGCTGTGGGCATAAGAGCGACTAATATTCGAGTTGTCGATCTGCTGCAGGATCACGCCCCGCTTGGATTGCTCAAATATCTGAAAACTAACACCAGCAATGACGATCATGTCAGTAGGGTCGAAACGAATACGAGGACTCACCGTACATCTCCCCCGACAATCCGCGTTTGAGGAGAGATATCACCGATTTCCAGTGTCTTTGCGGCACCCATGTAGAGCAATCTAAACGCCGCACGGAATCCTCGACAGCCTAGCCCCGTGGGCTTTACCAGTTCGGCAATAGTCGTTTCAGTATTCAGGCACCGCAGGAGATCCGAAACAATCTGATCTGCCTGTTGATCTGGAAACCGACGGAACTCATGGAGCCGTTCAGCGTTCCGCGCTTCAGCCGCAGAAAACGAACGATCTGTCACAAGCACAACGTCGTGTGCAAGACTCAGCGGTGTTGCCGCACGGATCAGCTCCAATTCCTGCCTGAAACCGGACCTCTCGACGATGGCAGCAGGCTTGACTGCAATGGCAACACGTCGACCACAGCGCAAGGTTACCAGAAAGTCATATACTGCCCACTTAGACTGCCCTTCGGAGTTGCGATATGGCAGGCGTTGGATCTGTTCACGAAGGTCCCAAATATCTGGCCGCGCGAGCAAGAGGTAAAGCACCCTCATTTCTAGAATGCTTTCATAAACCACTTTGCGAGGGTGATCCCAAGCTGGCAAATGGCAGGGCATGATACCACGCCCACTCGCTCGAGATCTTGGATTTATCCGGCGGGTGGATCGGCTGGCATCTGGCGGCCGAAATGACGTGTTAAATGGATGTGCCATAGGCGTGTTAGCCCTGACAATCAGCCGCGCTGAACTGATCGCCCAAGGGCGTTTCTCCTGAATTGGGGACAGTCAAACCCGCCACCGATATCGGGCGTTCGTGGTTGACTTTTTTTGTCAATTAAAGTTAAGAAGAAACATCGGTTCCGATCGATGATTTCTTCGAAGGCTTCGGGAGTTCGCGCTTCCGAGGCCTTTTTTCATTTAATCAGTGCATAGATCTCTACCTTTCGTCGTGCGCCGTAACGCAACACCCAGAACCGATTCTGAGCCCAGTTCGAATCACTTGACACAATAGATCAAGGAGCACAAGAGGCGTCAGAAAATCGTATTTTTGATTGTCAAGTACTTTTTTAAGTTCAGGTTTTTTTGAGTACAGAAAAGTTTCACCTTAAAGAACCCACAATTGCTCAACTCAATGAACAGAACCAATGACCGAAAGTTACTTGAAGTTTCTCATTCGCGCTAAATCCAATGGAACCGTCGCCGCGAGAGAGAAAAAAGCAGCAGGGGAGCACATCGACACACCGCCCTACAGATCGTCCAATTTCAGTTGCGACGCCCGACCTACAGGGCGGATTGCCGACATTCGCTGCACCAGCAATGTGAACTTCGGAAGTTCAGAATACCAGACATTGACTACGACAGCGCAATCTTTGAGCCAGTACGTGAAGCCTACCACTCCATTCATCGATTTAGATCTCCAACTCGGCGGATTCAGGAAATCGTAACCGCAAAATGACAAGGATGCGACTGGGGCTGGTTCATTCTTACCGTCGGGTCCGATTGAACCATTTGTGGCAAGGTATTCGAAGGACGGCTTCATGGCGACGACCTTTCAGGTTCTGTATCTCGGCCGACTGGCCAGCATTGACGTCATCGAAGACGATGGCGTCAATGAGCGTGCCGGCGTCATCGTTGGCTCCTACGGCTCAGCGTCGCAGCCGCTGCGCGATCAGGTGCAAATATTTTCGAGGGTGGAGTCAGCCACAGGAGGAAGCCGCGACGCGTATGACTACGAAAATGCCAATGATCGATTTTCTATCAACGGTGGAAAATCCCAAACATACGACGGTGCTGCCCTATATGATGCGGTCCTGACATATTCGGACGGGACTACGGCAAAGATCCGAGTTCCGGTCTTTCAAGATGACATCGGTAACACCTATGTCGCTCCACCTTTGGCAAGTGACCCTGCGACGCTGGCCGCGCTTGAGGCGCAGCCGATCCAATCAATCAAACTCACACAGGTGGTCAACTCGGTTGGCGTGATGAGCGCCGACCGAGCGACGCCTGATTACATCAGCCCGGTCGATGGTACGAGCGGCGATGATTTCATGTCCGATGGTTACACCGATGCAGAAGGTGACCAGGTCGGCAGCGGCGATGATTACATCTTTGGCGGCAACGGCAACGATACGGTTCTTGGCGGATCTGGCCGGGATACGATATATGGCGGGGCCGGCGACGATTACATCGATGGAGGAGCCGGAAACGACACAATTTTCGGAGGAGATGGTAACGATACGCTCTCGGGCGGCCATGGCGATGACAGCCTTATAGGCGGTGCCGGGGCCGATACGCTGGAAGGCGGCGCGGGCGATGACACGCTCGACGGCGGCGCGGGCACGGACAAAGCCGTCTTCGTCGGCCCGGTTACAGAATACAGCTTTGACCACGACCCAAGCGGCGCACTGATCGTCACCGATTCCGTGCCCGATCGCGACGGCGCCGACACGATCAGCGGCTTTGAATATGTCGAGTTCAACGGCGTCACCTATCATCTGGTGACGGGCGACGACGGCTCGAACACCACGTTGCAGGGACCCGGCGACGGCACCCCGAGCATCATAATCGCGCATGACGGCAACGATTGGGGCGGCGGTCATGCCACCAGCGACGTAATCTTTGGCGGTGCGGGTGATGACACACTCGACGGTGGCGACGGCAATGACACGCTTCTGGGCGAGGATGGCAATGACCTTCTACGCGGCGACGGCGGCGATGACAGCCTCATAGGCGGTGCCGGGGCCGATACGCTGGAAGGCGGCGCGGGCGATGACACGCTCGACGGTGGCGCGGGCACGGACAAAGCCGTCTTCGTCGGCCCGGTTACAGAATACAGCTTTGACCACGACCCAAGCGGCGCACTGATCGTCACCGATTCCGTGCCCGATCGCGACGGCGCCGACACGATCAGCGGCTTTGAATATGTCGAGTTCAACGGCGTCACCTATCATCTGGTGACGGGCGACGACGGCTCGAACACCACGTTGCAGGGACCCGGCGACGGCACCCCGAGCATCATAATCGCGCATGACGGCAACGATTGGGGCGGCGGTCATGCCACCAGCGACGTAATCTTTGGCGGTGCGGGTGATGACACACTCGACGGTGGCGACGGCAATGACACGCTTCTGGGCGAGGATGGCAATGACCTTCTACGCGGCGACGGCGGCGATGACAGCCTCATAGGCGGTGCCGGGGCCGATACGCTGGAAGGCGGCGCGGGTAATGATGTATTCACCTACGCCGTCGGCGACGGTGCGGATACGATCACAGATTTCAACAGTGGCAACACCGGCGCGCTGGGGGATAGTGACAGCACGAATAACGACTTTATCAACCTGTCTGGCTACTATGATAGCCTCAGCGAGTTGCGGGCAGATTTTGCCGATGATGGCATCCTGAACCAGTCCAACACGACCAATCTTTCCGGCAACGCCGTCGATTATTCCAACAATGACCAATTTGAGTCCGGCGACAGCTTGACCTTTCAGGGCGCCAACCAAAATAGCTTTACCGCTGACAACACCGGCGTCGTCTGCTTTACCTCGGGCACCTTGATCCTGACTCCATCAGGCGAGGTGCCTATCGACTTTCTGCGCCCCGGAGATCTGGTAGTGACCAAGGACAATGGGCCGCGGCCTCTGCTCTGGAGCAGCATGCGACGCCTGGGGCCCGTTGAACTGGGCCGCATGCCACATCTAAAACCGATCGAGATCAAGCCCGGTGCCTTCGGCAACCACAGCGCGCTTGTCGTGTCGCCTCAGCATGGAGTGTTGGTGAACTATGATAACAACGAGACTTTAGTCCGCGCCAAACATCTTGCGGAAATGCGCGGCGGAGTGCGTATCAAGAAAGGGTGCCGCGCGGTGACCTACTGCCATCTGTTATTTGAAAAGCATGAGGTCATCTTTTCAAACGGCCTGCCCAGTGAAAGCTTTTTCCCGGGTCCCGAAGCGATCAAAACGCTCGACAGTGGCGCCTATAATGAGCTGATCACTCTCTTTCCCTTGCTGAGCCGCGAGCTCGACAAATATGGAGTTGTTCAAACCTACGGCCAAACAGCCCGAGGATTTTTGCAGCGCAAAGAGCTGCCAGCAGAAATCAGCGCGCTGAGGTAATTAGGACGCTGTCGGAACAGCAGACTGAAAGATGGTGCGCAACGCACGAATGGCGGCAATGCGAAAGCCACACATCAGCGTAGTATAGGCGTGTGAATGACCGGTAGGGGCCGTTCGCGTCGATCGACACCAAAGGCGGATTGCCGACATTCGCTGCGACAGTCACGAACGGCAGCGCACCGCAGGAAACGGACGCTCGTTCTTTGAAGGCGGTGAGCCTCTGGTCTGCGAAGATACGGCTTCAGCCTGATAGACCCTAAAATCTTGTGGCGTGGTAATTGATCATTCAGCTCCGCCCACTCCAATCGATAAGGGTAAGCAAGACGGGGCATCGCTGAGCTCTGGGATGCGATAGCTAAGTTCACCAGCACCACTTAGGTGCGGAAGCCCAACCAATGAGCAAACACCCTCTGCTAGAACACTGCCCTCTCCCTGCCTCTCCTCGAAGATCACGGCAGCCACATTGGTCCCCCAATCGACCGCAACGATCAGCATGATAGCGAGGAATGCGCGAAAGATATGCGCCTGCGTCAAGCGAACATAGGTAATTTTCTTATTGTTTAGCGGGTAGTTCAGCCTCGTAGCGTCAATCAACATAATGGCTGTCGCCGCTCGGGAATCTTTATCTCTGAAAACGTCTGATAGATCGGCCTCCCCGATTGAATGGATCACGCTCGGCGCTGTCGCGCGTGCGGCGTACCACCCGGCCATTAGAACGTAGACCAGAACGATGGCGAAGAGCACAACATCGATGGCGAGCACAGGGTTGCGGAAACTGTCAGATACGGTTGGACTCAAAGTGCCGATCACAGGAATAACTGCCGCCAGGAAAGCCAGGTACAGTGCGGCTTTTGTATCCGCACTCTGCCGCCGCCGAACCTCCGCATCGTGCAGGCTGATTGCCATCTCCATCGCCAACCCAGCATCTTTCGCGAGCAACTCGGTTGTAACGGCCCTCTCCGGCGGCTCGGCTAAGGCCCCTGATGCATGAGGGAAGAGCATATTAAGGATGGCACCGGTTACCCGTTTAAACCTAAGTGGCTCGCTCATTTGACCAACGCGTCAACGAGTGCCGACGCGATAGACACGCCTTGAACTTGCTCCAACCAAGCCCATTGCCCATTAGGGTTGGCCTCAAGAAACCAGAATTTCCCGTCGCAATCTTCGACCAAGTCCACGGCTGCGAAGCGTAGATCGAGGCTCCGAACCACCGCCACACAAGCATTCGCGACTGCGGTTGGGAGAGTAACGCGTTCGTGGACAAGGTCCGTCCGTTCACCGCGACGCCAATCGACTCGGGTCTCTTCGTGCTCCTGAGAATGGATCCCCACCGCAATTGCGACTTGATCTACGATGGTGACGCGGATGTCGCGGCGCTTGGGAATCAGCAATTGGACGATTACTGGGACGGCCTCAAATGCCGCACGGTCACCCTCGCTTAGACTGGCCAACTCCGAGGTGAAAATAACCTGCCCAAGTCCGTTAGGTGCGTCAACCAAGGCGCTGCGCAGTGGCTTAATCACGCACTGATGCCTTTCCAAAAGGCTGCGCGCGGCGTCAAAGTCGTTTCCCATGACGGTGGGCGGAACCGTAAGGCCGCACGCGCGGGCTATGGAAAGCTGGCGAGGCTTGTCCTCCGCACGAAGTATGGCGAAGGGAGAGTTTAGCCAGCGTCCCTCCAACGCGTTCCAAAGGCTACGCGTCGTGGCGCTCCATTCCTGTACCGCATAAGCGCGCGCCTCGCCGCCTTCCACCGTTTTTGGCTCAGGCAGTTCCGGGCGCCGGTAGTAAGCCGATGCGAACCGGGTGAGTGGGTGAGCGACACCGCGGATCGAGATCGTTCCAGTCAGCATCGCGTCCTCCGCGAAGGTAACGATCGCCTGGGGCAAGTCCTCGGTGTTTATCCGGAGGAAGGGCACACCGCGATTGCGCATCTCGCGAACGAGGTAGTCGGTCGTAATGTCCTGCTTGTTCGTCGCGAGCAGGACGCCGCCAGAATGCTCAGACAAGCATTTCAGCCGTATCATCGGCTTCCCGTCCCGCATCCGTTTTTGTTTGAAGTGACGCAACCAAGGCGCCCAAGGCTTGGTCTTCCCGCTCCAGCTCCGCCTCAGTCTTGGTCTGCAGCATGTTGGAGGTGGAGAACGACTCATCGTCCTGCTCGGTATGCGTTAGCGTCTTAGTCACCAGTGAAAGCTGAGAATTGGGCATATCTATCGCGTGGCGTTCACCTGCCTGCGTCGGAACCATCCACATTTCATGCTCGTCGCAGTAGCGGCCAGGCATGGATGCCTCATTGCGACGCGGGGTGCCGTATCGAAGCAAGATCGGCAGGGTCTTCTCGTTTTCACGGCTTTTCATAGAATTCATCTTCACTCTCGTCTCGCAATGAATAACAGACTAACACTTTTGGGTATGCCAATTCCGTAGGTCACCAACTGTCACCATTAATGCAGTGAATGTCGACCCTTCTCTGAGTACGGCTTTTGGGGCTACCCAAAGGCTGAGAGATGACATCCGCGAGTGACTGACCGGCAGCTTTGGGTTAGGACCGACCGTCCGCCGGGCCCGGCACGAATGTCGGCTACGGGCCGTTCATGTAGAGTAAAACTGTCGGCAAGATGCGCGGGCTTGAGGCTAAGTAGAGAATTACGAGAACAGCAGGCCAATCCATTAACTTTGTGCGAACCAAACCCAAAAAGGCAAGCTATCGCCAAAAAAGGCAACTTATATCAGAATTCGACATCTGACAAGGAGGGTGGTGGCGGACCGAGGAGGATTCGAACCCCCGACCCCCTGATTCGTAGTCAGGTACTCTATCCAGCTGAGCTATCGGTCCACAGGGGGCGGTTTAGTAGCACTCCACTGGCAATGCAAGCCCTGTATCCATGCTAATTCATCCAAGGTACGAATTTACTCAAACGGTCCCGTCGCCCTTTGGCAGAGTGATTACAAACTCTGTTCCGTCAGCACCCGTATGCCCCAATTTGATGGCGCCCCCGTGACCGCGCACCAGTTCCGCCGAGATCGCAAGGCCAAGGCCAGAACCGCCTTTGCGGACCGATCCCTGAAACGCCGAAAACAGGTGCTCTTGGGCCTTTGGTGGTAAACCCGGACCAGTGTCGCGCAGCGTGATGCGCCAGGCCTCGGGGGTCTCGGACGCACTCACAGAGATTTCTCCGGAGACCTCGGTCGCCATGATCGCCTGTCTGGCATTGCGCACCAGATTGCCCAGCACCCGGTGCATTTGTTCAGGATCCGCACGGATGTGCAGTGTCGCCGGGACATCCGACTTCAGAACCAGATCAAACCCCGCGACCGCCATCTCCTCACCGTAGAGCACGTCATCCACGATATCTTTCAGCCGCACCAGAGTCAGGGTCGGACCAAGCTCCTCCGCGCGGCCGAAGGCCAGCGTGGATTCGCACAGATGCACCGCACGGGTGATCGAGCCGACAAGCTTGGGCGCCAGCCGCGCCACCACCGGATCTTCTGACATCTCGATCCGGTCGGTAAACAGCTGCGCGGAGGTCAGAATGTTGCGCAAATCGTGGCTGATCTTGCTCACGGCGGACCCAAGTTGCGCCAGGCGCTCCTTTTGACGCAGCGCGCTGGTCAGTTCGGTCTGCAACGATTTCAACGCTTCCTCCGCTTCGCGCAGCTCTGTGATGCTTGCGGAAGGTGCGATAATCCGGCGCGCATCTTCCGGCGCTGCGGCGTAGCGTTGCATATGACCCACCACGCGTTTGATCGGTTTGACCAGCAACACGCGCATCGCAACAAACAGCAAGAAGGCCGTGATCACGGAAATAACCGCCGACAGCAGCAGAATACGCAAACCATAGTCGATCATCGCCGTGCGCATCAGCGCTGTTTCCATCGTGACCTCGATCAGCAGCCCTGCGTCGCGCACAGGCGCGCCGATCACGCGGATTACCTCGTTTTCGGGATTTATCATCCGCATCATGGCATCGCGGATCAGGACGGCGGCAGAGTTATCGCGCAGATCGATCGTGGCCGAAACCATCTGGGGCAACGGCGAGGCAAGAACGAGTTGCCGCGCCTCATCACGCCGCAGGACCACGTTGAAGACCTCAGCGTTGCGCAGCAACTCCGCCTCTAACTCAGGATCGATCATATCGTCGGCCAGCAGGGTCAGTGAGGCAATCTGTGCGCGCTCCAACCGGTCAAGCATATAATCCTCACGAAACCGCGCGATGGACGGCACGAAAATCAGCACTTCGGCGATCATCACAAAGATCGTCGTGAGGACCAGCAGCCGCCCGGAGAGGGAATTGATCATCTTACCGCCTTGGTCGTCTGCTGGCACGCGACCGGAGCGGAGACCATGCGCTTCATGGCACAAACCGCTGAACGAACCCGACCACGCGTTTGACCAGATCACTCTCAAACAGTCTCGGGCTGAAATATGCGCCCGCCGCGCGTTTGTTTATCTCACCGATCGTTGGATAGGGGGCGACCATGGCAGCAATCTGGCTCATCTTCATCTTGTTGGCCAGCGCCAGCGCCCAAAGGTTGATAAGCTCTCCTGCCTGATACCCCACGATAGAGGCCCCGACGGGCCGCCCTTTCACCACCATCACCTTGATAAAACCCTTGGTCTTACGCTCCGCAATTGCGCGGTCGTTGTGAGAGTAGTGGAAGCGGACGACCTCCAGGCCGCTGCCATGCTTCTTTTTGGCTTGCGCCTCGGTCAGCCCCACCTGCGCCAGCTCCGGGTCGGTATAAGTGGCCCACGGAATATGTGATGTCTTGGCCTTGGACGGCATACCAAACAGCAAGGATCGGATGACGACGCCCGCGTGATAGCCTGCAACATGGGTAAACTGCAGCCCACCCGCCACATCGCCGATGGCGTAGACCCGCCGGTTGCTGGTCCGCAGGCTATCGTCCACCTTGATCCCGTTTTTGAGCGGTTTGACGCCACCCGCCGCAAGATCGAGCCGGTCGATATTTGCCTTACGCCCCACCGCCATCAGCAGGTGCGACCCCCTGAAGATGCGGCCATCCTTGGCCTCCACCTCGATGGCGCCCGCCTGTCCGCGAACCTCGGCAGCCATCGCATCCTCTGCAATCTCGACGCCCTCCTCCTTGAGCGAGGAAAGCACAACCTCGGCAAGTTCGGGATCGTCGTTTGCCAGCGCCTTCGCCCCTTCGATGACAGTCACCTTACAGCCCATGCGGATATGCGCCTGCGCCATCTCCATGCCAATAGGGCCACCTCCGACGATCAGCAAATGCTCGGGTGTCTCGCGCAGATCGAACAGCGTCTCGTTGGTCTCGAAGGGGACGGTATCCAGCCCCGGAATGGGCGGCACCAGCGGGGACGAGCCGGTGGCGATCACGATCCGCCGCGCCTTGATCACAGTGTCGCCCGCCTGCACTTCGGTCTCCGAGATGAACTTGCCGAACTCGCGGATCACCTTGATGCCGAACCCCTCGAACCGCTCCTGACTGTCGACGGGCGCGATCGTGGCGATCACATCGGCCACGTGATCCTTGGCCGCGGCATAATCAACAGTGCCTGATGCATCAGTGACGCCGAATGGCGCGCTGTGGCGTTGGCCGTAAGCCGCCTTGCCTGTAGCAATCAGCGCCTTGGACGGGACGCAACCGTAATTCAGGCAATCGCCGCCCATCTTGTGGCCTTCGAGCAAAACCACATCGGCACCCATCTGCGCCGCCCCCGCCGCAACGGAAAGGCCGCCAGATCCCGCGCCGATAATCAGAATATCTGTTTTGATATGGTTCATTTCAAAAGCTCCTTTTTGCCGGTGACGGCCTTGATGACGACCGGCAACAGCGACAATGCGCACAGGCCTAATATAGGCAGCAGGATATGCGGTTCAAAGATGATCCCGAGATTGGGCGTCTCACCTCGGGCGAAAACTTCTCCCAGCCCCGCACCCACCGACGTATAAACGAGCGATCCCGGTATGATGCCGAAAAAAGTAGAGATCACAAACCGCCGCAGCGGCACCGCCAGAAATGCAGGGATCAGATTGGCGACAAAGAAAGGCACCGCCGGCACAAGGCGGATGAAGAACAGCATCGACCACTGGTTTTCGTCCAGCCCCTTCTTGATCCGCGCAACCATCCCCTCGGACGCGTCCATCCGCGCCTTGAGCCGATCGCCAAGACCAAGCCGTGCTGCCATAAAGATCGCCGTCGCCCCAATGGTGGCAGCCGTCACGTTAATCGCCGCACCCAACCCAGTACCGAACAAAAATCCCCCCGTGAGCGTCGCGATCGACGCACCGGGCAAAGAAAATGTCACGATCAGGACGTAGGCAACCATAAAGCCGAGAACGGTGAGGGCAAAGTTGCCATCACGAAAGGCGATCAAAGCCTCGCGGTTGTCGCGCAGTGCGTCAAAGCTCAGATAGTCGCGCAGCGCAAAGGCGCCGACGGCGGCAACCACCGCGATGACAGCCAGCGGCGCAAACCGCGCCACCTTTGATTTCTCTGATGTCTTTTGCGTCATATCTGTCATCACTCTACATTCCTGCGGTTTCTGCTTTGTATAGGTGATGCGCCTTTGCCGCGGGTAAAGACAGCCCACTCACGCGCGCTTGATCTGCTGTGTGGGAAATCACCTGTATTTCGCTGGATATGACCCAATAGGCTATGCAATGAAACATTTGCGACCGCCTCCGCGCAGATTTATTGCAGTTCCATGTGATTTGGGCGCGGTTGCGTTTGACTTGGCTGCTGCGGCGCTTTAGGGGACAAGTCTGAATTGACGCGTTTCGGCGAATCCGCTGGCGCAAACTATACTAGATGGAGACGGAGCGATGAAACGCACCTTTCAACCCTCGAACCTCGTCCGCAAGCGGCGCCACGGTTTCCGCGCGCGCATGGCCACAAAAGCAGGTCGTAAGATCATCAATGCACGCCGCGCCCAAGGCCGGAAAGAGCTGAGCGCGTAATACGCCGCTCACCGCTGATGCAATGACACCGCCGGAAACTGAGCTGATTGACGATATCGTCGACCGGCCCGGTCCGGCGGTTTCGTCGTGTCAGCCCCTCACTGTCCTGACCCAGCGCCGAGATTTTCAACGGGCAGCGCGGGGAAAACGTGTGGCGATGGACGGTTTCGTGCTGCAAATGCTCAAACGGCCCGAGGGCGACAACGCCAATGTCCGCATCGGGTTCACCTGCTCTAAAAAAGTCGGCAACGCCGTGGCCCGAAACCGGGCCAAGCGCCGCCTGCGCGAAATCGCCCGCGCCGTACTGACAGTGTCGGGCAAGCCTGGCCATGATTACGTATTGATCGGTCGGAACACGACGACTGCTGCACTGCCCTTCACACAGCTCCTCAACAATCTGGAGAGAGCGGTCTCTATCCTGCACGGGGCGCGCAAATGACACCGTTTGCCCATCTCATCGCCCTGCCGGTCCGCGCCTATCGGCTGATTTTCAGCCCATGGGTCGGATTTAACTGCCGCTTCCAGCCAACCTGCTCGGCCTATGCCCTCGAAGCGCTTGAAATACACGGGCCCCTCAAAGGCAGCCTGCTGGCCGCGCAGCGCATAGGGCGATGCCATCCGTTTGGGGGCGATGGGTATGATCCGGTCCCCGACAAGAAGTGACCATCACTGTTTTTCGAACGTGATCAGCACCTCACCGATGTCGACACCGTATTTTTTCATGTAGGCACGGTTAAGCACTCGGCCACCCCCCAGATCCCACATCCAGTCATCAAAATTGACCCGCAGCGTGCCATCCGGCACCGGCAGATCGATGCGGTATTTCCAATTGAACGTATCGCCCCGCTCCTCGCCGCGCGCGACACCCAATACACCGTCGGCGGACCCTGTCCACGTCTGGTCCGCCACAACCGCACCGGACTTTTTCAGCCTCCAGATCCGCTGTTCGGTGCTGCCATCCTCGTACACGAAATCCTCGACCAGTTTGAGCGTTTCACCATCCCATGTACCTGTGACATCCACATCGAACCGCCGTCGCACTGTGCCAAGAAAATCCTGAAACTGGCCCTTGGCAACGATTTGGCCATCGAAGAACTCCTCAAGGTTAAAATCCTTTGCAGACAGCTTTTCGTCGTCCAGCGCAGGCTTGCCTACACAGGCGCCCAACACCAAAACACAGGCAAATATCCCAAACCGCATCTTACATCCTCCAGAGGCTTCAGTTCACAAGTAACGTGATATAGAGGAAATCAACAGCCCGAGGAGCGCGATATGCTTGACCAACCAGACGACATTCACGCGCTTTTCCAAGGCGCGCCTCGCACGATCGCGTTTAAAAAGCTGCGTAAACGGATCGTGCGCCAAACCCGCGAAGCCATTGAACAATACGGTATGATTGAGCCGGGCACGAAATGGCTTGTCTGTTTGTCGGGCGGCAAAGACAGTTATACCCTACTGGCAGTTTCGCATGAGCTGCAATGGCGCGGCCTGCTACCGGTCGAGCTTTTGGCCTGCAATCTTGATCAGGGGCAGCCCGGTTTTCCCGCCACTGTCCTACCCGAGTTTCTGGAGAAAATGGGTGTCCCGCACAGGATCGAATACCGCGATACCTATTCCGTCGTGATGGATAAGATCCCTCAGGGGCGCACATTTTGTGCTTTGTGCTCAAGGCTCAGACGCGGAAACCTGTACCGGATCGCCCGCGAGGAAGGATGCTCCGCCGTTGTTCTGGGTCATCACCGTGACGATATTCTTGAGACGTTTTTCATGAACCTTTTTCACGGTGGCAGGTTGGCCGCGATGCCACCGAAACTTTTGAACGAAGACGGCGATCTGTTCGTTTACCGGCCGCTGGCCCATGTCGCCGAAGAGGATTGCGAGAAATTCGCGGCGGCGATGCAGTATCCAATAATTCCATGCGATCTGTGCGGATCCCAGGACGGGCTTCAACGTCAACAGATCAAAGCGCTGCTGGATGGTTGGGAGCGCAACAGCCCAGGCCGCCGCCAAACGATATTTAGCGCGCTGTCTCATGCACGACCCTCGCATCTGTTGGATGATTCCCTGTTCGATTTCAGCAATCTTTTCCGAAATGTGGAAAAATTGAAGTAAGATGCCGGGAACAACAAGGCAGGCATTAACCAGCGGTTACAACGAATCTTTCTAGTGTCGGGATACCGGCGCGGCCAAGCGATCCGGATCGGAGGATTGCCTGTGCCTGACCCAACTAAGAACCAAATTTTGCGGCGACTAAGCGGCTTGCGCAAACACGTGTTCGATTTGCTCACAGGGCCACCCGCACTGGCGTTCCTTCCGGCTTTTTCGCTCGCCGCTTTCTGGTTTGGCGGCGAAGGGGCTTTGCTCATCGTTGCCGCACTTGTTCCTGCGGCTTACCTGCTTTCTGGCGGTTTTGGGGCGACCGTCGGTCATCTACAGGCAGGCAGCCTGACCAAGAACGGATTGTTGGCGCGCGCGCCTATGATGGAGCGGTGTGAAACGTTGTTCGCACACGCGGTAGAGCACGATCTGAATTCCTGCCTCCACGTTCTGGAAATTGAAGGATTCTCCGATCTTGTTGACCGTTACGGCGCTGCGGCAGGCGATACTGTCATTCAACGGATGGGGGAGCGTTTGACCGGCGTCATGCGCGATGGCGATGTCATCGGTCAAATTGGCGACGCCCGTTTTGCCGTGTGCGTAACCCCGGTGCGTCAATTGTCGCTGGAGTTGTGCATCCAACTCGCCGGCCGCATTCAGACCGCTGCCGAAGAACCGTTCTCACTTGATGGGACAGTAATATACACAGACGTCTGCATCGGCTTTTGCCAGCATTCACGCGCACCTGACCAGAATGCATCCCAATGGATAGAAGCGGCCTGCATTGCCTTGCGCAGCGCTCAGGCGCGTGGCGCATCTACCATTCGCGCTTACTCCGAACAGATGCACCATGAACGCAAGACCCGAAGAGCACTCAGCGAAGACGTGGTTGCAGCCCTTGACAGCGGCGAAATTCTGCCATGGTTCCAGCCACAGCTTTGCACGGATACCGGACGCATAACCGGCTTTGAAGCACTGGCGCGCTGGACGCACCCCGTCCGCGGCGTCATTGCACCGGCAGAATTCCTGCCGGCAATAGAAGCTGCCAACCTGCTGGAGCGTTTGGCGGAATTGATGATGTTTCACAGTTTCCGCGCACTCAAGCAATGGGATGCCGCAGGGTTCAAGGTCCCCCAAGTGGGTGTAAATTTTGCGGGATCGGAACTGAGCAATCCAAAGTTACTGGAGAAGATCAAATGGGATCTTGATCGCTTTGAGTTGACGCCCGATCGTCTGGCCGTGGAAGTGCTGGAAACAGTTGTCGCCGGTGCGCCAGACGACATGATCACCCGCAACATCATAGCACTTGGGGAGTTGGGATGCCGGATCGACCTCGACGATTTTGGAACGGGCAACGCCTCAATCGCGTCCATACGCCGCTTTGCTATCAAGCGGATCAAGATCGACCGTAGCTTCGTTATGAAAGCGGATCGAGACCCGGAACAGCAACGCATGATTAGCGCGATCCTGACGATGGCCGAGCGACTGGAAATCGAAACTCTGGCCGAAGGCGTCGAAACGGTCGGCGAACACGTGATGCTGGCGCAGCTTGGATGCGATCACGTTCAAGGTTTCGGCATTGCTCGCCCGATGCCCTTCGATCAGACGCTCGAGTGGATCGCGATGCACAATGCAAAACTTTTGCAAGTTCCGCAAATCATGCAGGGGCGTCAAAAATAAGTTAAAAATACCCGAACAGCCTGAGGCAAACCAGCTCTCTGACCCGAATCTGCTTGACCTTTGGGCGCCCCCGTTGTGTACCCAGCAGACAGTTTTCAGACATCAGGTGGCGGTGCCAATGGACGATCAGAACAAGAATCTTATCATTGCGACAGCGCTCAGCTTTGTCGTGATCCTTGTGTGGTTTGTGCTCTTCCCGCCACCAGAACCTGACACTCCAATTGATGGTACAGTGGCGTCTCAAACTCAGCCCGCTGAGGGGACAATCCCAACCCCTGCTGCGGATCTGCCTGCTGCGGCGGCGACCACTGCAAGTACCGAGACCGCACCCAGCGCAATTGAAAGTGCCGGGCGCGTAGCGATCCAGACACCACGGGTCAGCGGTTCGCTGTCCTTGCTGGGCGGTCGGATCGATCAACTCTCGTTGAATGACTACAAAACGTCTATGGCCGATGATGCAGCCGTGGTCGAAATTCTGTTTCCCGCCAATCAACCGAACGGGCAGTATGCCTTGCACGGTTGGGCAGCGGCATCCGGTGTTGACCCAAGCGCCGTACCCGGGCCAAATACTCTTTGGGAGCTTGCAGGTGGCGATATTCTGGGGGTAGGTACGCCCATCACATTAAGCTGGGACAACGGTGCAGGACTGTTGTTCACCAAGGAAATCGCGATTGACGCGGATTTCCTGTTTACGATCACCCAATCAGTGCAGAACAACAGCGCGGCTACAGCTTCGATGGCTCCGTACGCAGTTCTTGCGCGGCACGGTATTCCCACGGACCTCAAGAATTTTTTCATTCTGCATGAGGGCGTTGTCGCCATGACGGATGGCGAATATTCGGAGACCGATTGGGATAAGATGCCCGAATTCGAATTCAATCAGCGCGCTGGTGCCCGCACAGAAGAACGTAACATTACTGAGAACGGCTGGATCGGCTTTACCGACCATTACTGGATGAGTGTTCTGATCCCCATTCAGGGCACCGCTTTCAAATCTGTCGCAAAATACGACGAACGGCGTGACATCTACCAGACCGAGGCCGTAAGCCCCGTGCAAACAGTGGCCGCAGGCGAGACAATCTCCAATACAACGCAGTTTTTCGCAGGTGCGAAAGAGTGGGATGTCCTGAAAGCTTATGAAGACGCGGGTGTTTACAACTTTATCGACGCGATCGACTGGGGCTGGTTCGCCTTCCTGACCAAACCTATCTTTTGGCTGCTGCACCAGTTCAACATCCTGATCGGCAATATGGGCATCGCGATCATCGCCCTCACCCTGCTTATCAAGGCGATCCTGTTCCCGTTGGCCTACAAGTCCTATGTCTCCATGGCAAAAATGAAAGAGCTTCAGCCAAAAATGGAGAAGCTCAAGGAAGAAGCGGGCGACGATAAACAGAAGATGCAGCAAGGAATGATGGCGCTGTATAAAAAGGAGAAGGTGAACCCGGCTGCGGGCTGTCTGCCGATCCTGATGCAGATCCCAATTTTCTTCTCACTGTACAAGGTGATTTTTGTAACGATCGAACTGCGGCATGCGCCATTTTTTGGCCCGTTTCAGGACCTGAGCGCACCTGACCCAACCTCGGTTTTCAACTTCTACGGCCTGCTACCTTGGGGCACGCCGGAAGTCGGCAGCATTATGGCGCTGGTCTTTATCGGGATTCTGCCGCTGCTTCTTGGGGTTTCGATGTGGCTGCAACAAAAGCTGAACCCGGCACCCACAGATCCTACCCAGCAGATGATTTTTGCATGGATGCCATGGGTTTTCATGTTCATGCTTGGCAGCTTTGCATCGGGTCTGGTGGTCTACTGGATCGCGAACAACACGATCACTTTCACGCAACAATACCTGATCATGCGCAGTCAGGGGTATAAGCCGGACCTGCTGGGCAACATCACAAGCGGTTTTCGCAAAAAGGCGAAAGCTGAGCCGAAAAAGTGATCAAGGTGACGGCGCTTTGGCGCCACCCTATCAAGAGCCACGGGCATGAGGCGCTGCAGCGTGTCACGCTCACCGAAGGGCAAGCAATGCCCTATGACAGACTTTGGGCAGTCGCCCATGAAGCCGCGAAGGTAGGTGGTACCGAATGGGCCCCTTGCCAGAACTTCAGCATCGGATCCAAATCACCGGCATTGATGGCAATATCTGCAACGTTCAACGAAAATACCGAGACGGTGACCCTGCACCATCCGGGCCAACCTGACCTTACGGTCCAGCCAGACACAGAGTCTGGACAATTACTGGCATGGGTGCGTCCACTTGCCAATCCGGACCGCCCCCTACCCGATCGGATCTTTCGCCTGGATCAACGCGGCTTCACTGACACGGCGTTCGCATCCGTTTCACTCTGCAATACTGCCTCTCATGAGGCTGTTGAAGCTCTGACCGGATCTTCACTTCAACAGGCCCGCTGGCGCGGTAACATCTGGTATGACGGTGCTACAGCTTGGAGCGAGTTTGACTGGGTCGGTCGCGATGTCCGCCTTGGCACCGCCTTGCTGCGGATCCAGGAGCCTATTCGCCGTTGCGTGGCCACGACGGTAAACACAGATACCGGCATACGCGACGTCGACACACTCAAGGCCCTCAATTCGCTGGATCATCAGGATTTTGGCGTTTATGCAACCGTGATCGAAACCGGCGATATCGCCCTTGGTGACACGTTGGAGCTTATCTGATGCAACTTTCCTTCCCCCTTGCCGAAGAACCCGATGCGCAGACTTTGGAGAAAGGTCGCATGCTATTTGCGGGCCAGACCGAGTTTGTCAAAGGTGTGGTCGCTATGGCGGGCCTCCCCGATCCCGACCGTCTTGAAGTATGCTTCGCAGGTCGCTCGAATGTGGGCAAATCCACTTTGATAAATGCGCTGACCGGGATGAAGGCGCTGGCGCGTGCGTCCAATACCCCCGGCCGTACGCAGGAAATTAACTATTTCACCGCAGGCGATGATCTCTATCTCGTCGATCTGCCCGGCTATGGCTATGCCAATGCGCCTTTGCCGGTGGTTGAAAAATGGCAACGTCTGCTCAAGCAATTCCTACAAGGTCGCCAAACCCTGCGCCGTGCCTTTGTGCTGATCGACGCGCGTCATGGCGTGAAAGCAGTCGATAACGAGATCATGAGCCTGTTGGACAGCGCTGCTGTGACCTTTCAGGCGGTACTTACCAAAGCCGATAAGGTCAAGGAAGTCGAACGCGAAAAGATCCTCGATCAGGTCCGCGGTGCGCTTGCAAAACATCCGGCCGCCTACCCCGAGATCATCGTGACCTCTTCCGAGAAAGGCTGGGGTATCCCAACGCTGAGGTCGGTCATTGCCACGCTTGAATAAGCGCCTATGATCCGGTCAGATATCGGGATCAGAGATATGAGAAAACAAGACATGAACCGCGACTGGGCAGCGACCGCCGCAACTCTCTCACAGGCCCTGCCCTATATGCAGCGCTACAATGATGCCACCGTGGTGATCAAACTGGGCGGCCACGCCATGGGCAGCGACGAAGCGATGCTGGAGTTTGCCCGCGACGTCGTGTTGATGCGGCAGGTGGGTGTAAACCCGGTGATCGTCCACGGCGGCGGGCCGATGATCAACGATATGCTCAAGCGGCTCGATATTAAATCCGAATTTGTAAACGGCAAGCGCGTGACCGACGCCGCGACAATGGAAGTGGTCGAGATGGTCCTCTCGGGACTGGTCAACGCTAAAATCGTGCAGGCGATTTCCGCTCAGGGGGGCCGTGCTGTAGGCGTTTCGGGAAAGGACAGCGGCCTTATTATTTGTGAGCCGGAAGACCCCGCTCTGGGCCTCGTCGGCAAACCGACGCAGGTCAATCCGCGTCTGCTGTGGGATATGGCCGAAAAAGAGCTGATCCCCGTGATTGCGCCGCTTGGAATGGGAATGAATGGCGAGACGTTCAACATCAACGGTGACACTGCTGCGGGGGCTATTGCCGCCGCGCTCAAGGCAGATCGCCTATTGCTGCTCACGGATGTGTCGGGCGTCAAAAACGCCGCTGGCGAGGTTTTGACGGAATTGACCGCATCGCAGATCGAGCAGATGACTGCGGACGGTATCATCGCAGGCGGCATGATTCCGAAGACCCAAACCGCGCTTGATGCGTTGAACGCTGGTGTGCGGGCCGCCGTTATTCTGGATGGCCGTGCCCCCAACGCCTGCTTGCTTGAGCTGTTCACAGAGCATGGTGCTGGCTCGATTATCCGTGCGGGCTGAGCGCGTTTGTCCCCGTTGTGGTGATTGAATGAAGCGGCTCATCCTCATGCGGCATGCCGAGTCGGACTGGTCTGGTCCAGCTGTGTCAGACCATGCGCGTACGCTGAACAGCCGTGGCATAAAAAGTGCGACTGCATTGGGCAACTGGCTCCGTGAGATAAATATACTACCGGACCGGGTCGTGTGCTCGGATGCCGCACGGACGCGGGAAACGCTGACGCTTCTGGCACTTGGCGAGATCCCGACAGAGTATCTGCGCGACCTATATCTGGCAGAGCCGAATGTCATGGCCCGCGTCCTGAGAAAGCAGTCTGGTGATTGTGTCCTTATGCTCGCCCACAATCCCGGCAGTGCGTTTCTTGCCGAACGACTTCTGCTGTATCCTCCAGAGCACCCTGAATTCGACAGCTTTCCGACTTGCGCCACGCTGGTCGCGGCATTTGATATCGAAGACTGGTCAGATTTGCGGATGGGCACAGGCGTACCAGACCATTTCACAGTTCCGCGCGACCTAATAAAATAAAGGGCGGAGACTTCTCCCCGCCCTTCTGACACAGTCAGGTAAGCATTTTTAGTGGCCGAGAATCTGGCTCAGGAAAAGCTGCGTGCGCGGGCTTTGCGGGTTGTTGAAAAACTCTTCTGGCTCGTTCTGCTCAACAATCTGGCCCTGATCCATAAAGATCACGCGGTTCGCCACCTGACGGGCAAAGCCCATTTCGTGCGTCACACAGATCATCGTCATACCCTCTTCGGCCAGCTCGATCATTGTATCGAGCACTTCTTTGATCATCTCCGGATCAAGGGCCGATGTCGGCTCGTCAAACAACATGATGCGCGGCTTCATGCAAAGCGAACGTGCGATCGCAACACGTTGCTGCTGGCCGCCCGAAAGCTGGCCGGGATATTTATCCGCCTGATCAGGTATTTTCACCTTTTCAAGGAAATGCATCGCGACCTCATTCGCTTCTTTCTTAGGTGTTTTACGCACCCAGATCGGCGCCAGCGTCAGATTTTCGAGGATCGTGAGGTGTGGAAAGAGATTGAAATGTTGGAAACACATTCCCACTTCCGAGCGAATTTTATCAATATTCTTGAGATCCGAGGACAAAAGAGTGCCATCGACTTCGATGGTGCCTTTCTGATGCTCTTCAAGGGCATTGATACAGCGGATGAGCGTCGATTTACCCGACCCAGAGGGGCCGCAGACCACAATACGCTCCCCCTGATAGACCGTCAGATCAATGTCGCGCAGCACGTGAAATGTGCCGTACCATTTGTTCATATTCTGGATCGAGATCGCAACCTGATCGGAAACTTTCATTTGTGCGGTATCAGCCATGGCTCAACCCTCCTTAACGGTGATCTGTCGCAAGACGGCGTTCAAGCCACTGCGAATATTGTGAAATGCCGTAACACACGACGAAGAACAGAAGGGCGGCAAAGCCCAGAAGCTCCCAATAGACCCCGTTCCAGTCGGTAGACGCGAGGATGGGACCACGGATCATGCCGACCAGATCAAACATGGAAATGACCGAAACCAGCGTGGTGTCCTTGAACAGACCCACCGCGATGTTGACGATGCCGGGGATCGAAATTTTGAGCGCCTGTGGCAGGATAATCAGGCGCATTGCCTGCGCGTAATCAAGGCCCAGACTGTCGGCGGCCTCATACTGCCCCTTCGGCAATGCCGCGAGACCACCCCGGATCACCTCCGCGATATAGGCGGCAGAGAACATGGTGATCATGATCACGACGCGCAGAAACAGGTCAACCGTCGCCTCGGGGGGGAAGAAATACGCAAGCATCACACTGGCCACGAACAACAGTGTAATGAGCGGCACACCGCGAATAAACTCGATGAAAATCACGCAGATCCATTTGATCAGCGGCATTGAGCTTTGTCGGCCAAGCGCGAGCGCGATCCCGAGGGGGATAGAGAGCGACACACACGTCAGGCCCAGCATGAGGTTCAGCATAAAGCCCCCCAGATCACGCGAGGGCACTGCCGGTAAAAGGGGATCAGCGGGCGCTACCCAACCGACGATGAAACCCGCCAGATACCAAGTGACGAAAGCGGCGGCGACACCGCCGAAAAACGCCACCGCAAAATTGCTCGCCACGAAACGCGCATAGACGAGGTACCCCACGATAAATCCGATCAAAGCGAAGGCAGGAACCAAGATTGTCCCGCCCCAGATCAGCCAATAGGCGACAAAAGGAAACAACGCGGTGATGATCAACAGCTTGCGCGGCAGATCGAAGAACAGGACCGGTGCGAGTGCAAAGAACATCAGCAACAATGCCACGGTTGGCCGCCAGTAAAACTCCGGCGGGTACTTGAAACCGAACAAAAGCTGGTTCCACCGCTCGGTGAGGACCGAGAAGCAAGCAGCGGATCTGCCCTGAAGGATTTCGCGGCATTCTGACAGCGAAGACGTTGTCCACAGACCGCCCCAAATCCACGGCAGTGTGGTGGACAACAACAGGAACACCACGTAGGCCGCAGCCACCGTCAAAAGCGCATTGGCCCAAGTGGCAAACAGGTTGTCCCGCATCCATTTGACCGGCCCCGTAGCGTTGGAAGGTGCCGGTTGCTGAGGCAGCTCGGTGGTGCGGACGAAGGCGATGGAGTGCTCGTGTGTATCTGACATATCAGCGCTCCTTGAGCTTCATGGAGTTGTTGTAAACGTTCATCACCGCAGAAATCGACAAAGAGATCACGAGATAGAACAGCATCAGCAACAGCACACATTCAATCGCGCGCCCGGTCTGGTTGAGGGTAATCCCGCCGAGCGTCGCAGTCACGTCAGCATAGCCTACAGCAATCGCCAGCGACGAGTTCTTGGTGATGTTGAGGTATTGCGAGATCAGCGGTGGAATGATGACCCGGAGCGCCTGCGGCAACACCACAAGGCTCATGACGCGGTTTGGCCGGATACCCAACGCTGCCGCAGCTTCCGTTTGCCCTTTTGAGACCGCCTGAATACCCGCGCGCACGTTCTCGGCGATGAAAGCGCCGGTATAGATCGACAGCGCGAACCAAAGCGCGATGAGCGGCGCACCAATCTGGATCCCACCGCTCAGGTTAAAGCGGTTGGCCAGTGGGTCGGGCAAGTCCCAAGCCAGGCCGAAAATAAAGCAGAACAGCGCCACCGGAGCCACCCAGATTGCAAGTTTAACGAGGAACGTCCTGGGCCGCACGCCTGTAGCTTCCTGCTTGGCATTGGCGGAGTTTGTCACCGCACGGGCCGCAAAGAACGCTCCGACCAGAATACCGATCAGCAGCAGCCAGTTCAGCGGGCTTCCATCCCCCCCACCGAACCCATTGGTGAAGAAAGGAAGCGGTACGTAGACGCCACGGTTGGTGAAGGCGAAGGCGCCAGCGAGTAGATCGATGTCCGGATCCTCGCCTAGATACGCACGCGCGCCGGGCATGACGGCCGTCATGATGGTGAAGATGATGATGATCCAGATCAGGACCGGAATGTTGCGAAAAATCTCGACATAAACTGCCATAAGCTTTCGAACGAGCCAATTGTTCGAGAGGCGCAGCACACCGGCAAACACGCCAAAGACAGTCGCAGTGATACAAGCCAAAACGGCGACAAGCAGCGTATTGAGTATACCTACGATTGCTGCACGAAGATTTGTGGATTGGCTGTCATATTCGATCAACGTCTGGTTGATATCGTAACCCGACGTGGTGCCCAAAAACGAGAAGGATATGTTCAAACCTGCCGCGCGCAGGTTTGCCGCAAGGTTGGAATAGATATAGGCAAGCGCGAGAGCGAGCAGGATCGCCGCGATAACCTGCAAGGTCATTGATCGATACCGCGTGTCGTTCAACAGCATAGACAGCTGGAACGAGCCCTTTGGAGGGTCCGAAAGTGTCGACATGAATTGTATCCCCGTTGTCCCGGCTTATTATCTACGCGTCTTTTGACGTCGGTACCGGGTCATTTATTTGGTCGTAAGATCGTATCGTGATCGGCTTTTACAGACAAAGGGCGCGGAAACTACCGCGCCCTTTACCTTTATATTTTAGCGGAATGGTGGCGAGTAAAGCAGGCCGCCGTTTGTCCACTGTGCGTTCAGACCGCGTGCCAGACCGATTGGTGTCTCTTCGCCGATATTCTTGGCAAAGATTTCACCGTAGTTACCGCCGGTTTCAATGGCGCGCTTGGCCCAATCTGCGTCGAGACCCAGCATTTCGCCCAAGTTGCCCTCGGTGCCGAGCAGGCGCGCGACTTCGGGGTTTGTTGTGGACGAGACCATTTCCGCGACGTTCGCGGATGTCACGCCCAGCTCTTCGGCTGTGACCAGAGCGTTGAGTGTCCAACGCACGACATCGGCCCAGTCGTTGTCACCGTGACGGACCAGCGGGCCGAGCGGCTCTTTCGAGATGATCTCGGGCAGCAGGACGTGATCAGCTGGCGCTTCGAATGTCGCGCGCGATGCGGCCAGACCGGATGCGTCGGTCGTGTAGGTATCACATGCTCCGGCCAGATACTGCTGGATCGCTTCAGCGTTTGTCTCGATTGGCACCGGCTCATAAGAGATGTTATTGGCGCGGAAGAAATCGGCGAGGTTCAGCTCGGTAGTGGTGCCGGTCTGGATACAGACAGTCGCGCCATCAAGCTCTTTTGCGGAGGAGACGCCAAGCGCCTTTGGCACCATGAAGCCTTGGCCATCATAGTAGTTCACACCGACAAAATCGAACTTCAAGTCGACGTCGCGCGACAGGGTCCACGTTGTGTTACGGGCCAGCATGTCGATCTCGCCGGAGGCCAGAGCGGTAAAGCGTGTCTTGCCGGTTGTCGATACAAATTCGACCGCAGTCGGGTCGTTCAAAACCGCAGCGGCGACTGCGCGGCACAATGCTACGTCAAAACCGTTCCATTCGCCGTTCGCGTCAGGTGCGGAAAACCCGGCCAGACCCGTCGTCACACCGCAGTTCAACGTGCCGCGTGCTTTTACATCGTCGAGCGTGGCCGCACCGGCAACACCGGCGGACAGGCCAGCGACCGTAAGCGCGCCCAGAATAATTGATTTGTTCATTTTTACCTCTTCCTGATTTTCCGCCACGTTTCGGACGGATAAAACCGGCGCTTTGCACACCGGCGGTGATACTGCACGGATCATGCCCGCGTAGTGGCCATAAGTTTGGGCGGATTCCTGCACAAAGGTCAAGGCTTGTCCCGAGAAAATCGCTCAATCCGCACTCCTTTACCAAGGGGCACGCGGTAATTGCGATTAATCCTTTTGCGCCAGTTCAAACATCCGTACCGCGTGTAGGAATGCGGCCTGTTTAATAGCCGCCAATGCGGTGGCGTCTTCATCCTCGCCCCACATCTCTTCCTGCCACAGCTCGTCCAGACGTGACGTTCGCCACAAGGTCTCGGCAGGCCGCGCGCCATATGCCGCAGCAAAACCCAGCACCAACGAGCCGGAAAGGCTGACCAGATCGTGAAAGGCTGCAAGCTCGAAAGGATCAAGAGCATGTGTCCGCGCGCGCAGCCGCGCAATAGCGCCGTCATCCTGCGGGACATGCATGACACCAGTGCGCGGCAACAGGCGCGCTCCCAGCGTCTGCTCCGCCCAGTCCAGCATCGGGTCCCACTGCTCGTTCTGACGCGCGACCAGCTCCGCTGGCGCATCGGCACGGTAGCACAGCAGATCGTTGTCGCCGTAGGCTGCCAACATGTCGGCAACCTCGCCGTGCTGCACCATCACCTTGTCGATGGCGGCATTGGCAGTTTTTGTGACAGGCATTGTGTGAGGATTGACAATGCCGTCCTGTGCATCCCACTCCTCGGCTACGGCCTCAGCCATGGCGCGTGTCGGCAGGTGCAAGGGTTGCTTGGCCGGGGTTTTGACACCACGACCATCCAGTGTCACAGCAAAACCCTTCTCAGCCTCGACGACAAAGGCAGCCTTCCAGAACCGCTTTACTTTCCAGTCACTCATATTGCTACCTCGCTCCAAATACCGTCGAGCATGGCAGGCAACGCCTCGAACCGCTCAAGCATATGCTGCGCTGCCGTCAAATGCTCCACCGGATGATACCCCCAGCTGACACCTATCCCGGTAATGCCTGCAGCGCGCGCCATCTCCATGTCAAAGCTGGTATCGCCAACCATCACCGCCTGTGCGGCATCGACACCTGCCTCGCGCAACGCCTCAATCAGCATTGCGGGATGCGGTTTGGACGGATGAAAGTCAGCCACTTGCCGGGTTACGAACATGCCGTGCAAGCCATGCGCATCAATCAGTTTGTCCAACCCAAGCTTTGACTTGCCGGTGGCGACACCAAGCAACGTGTTGGGCTGCGCCTGCAGCGCCTCCAACGTCTCGCGCGCACCAGGATAAAATGGAGACGATACCTCCGCGCCCTGATCGAGGCGCAGCGCCATATAGGCGTCTTTATACCCTTGAACCAGCCGCGCGCGGGTTCCCGCCTCGGCGTCCGGTGCCAGTTCCAGCATCAACACATCAAGCGACAGACCAACGACACCGAGCACCCGTTCACGGGAGGGCACTTCCATCCCCTCCCCCGAAAATGCCAGCTGCATCGCGCCCAAAATGTCCGCCTGACTGTCGACGAGCGTCCCGTCGACGTCAAAGATAACCAGCCGCAAAGGCGCGTCCCTCATCCCCAGTCTTCTCCGAACGGATCGACGGGCGCGAATTTGGTATGCCACGCGAAAGTGTCCCACGTACGCTGCATATGCTCTGGCAACGGCGCCACAAGATTGAGCATCGCCTTGGTCGCCGGATGCTCGATTGTCAGACTGCGGGCATGCAGGTGCAGCTTTTTCGAGATATCTCCGCCCAATTGCGCGCCCCAGCCATCGCCCAGGTTTTCCTGCCCAGAGCCCCCATATTTACCGTCCCCGATAATTGGATGCCCGATCTCGGCCATATGAACACGCAACTGGTGGGTACGGCCCGTGACCGGGCTCAGCGCCATCCATGCCGTGCGGCTGCCGGCCTGTTCGAACACGGTATAGTCGGTGGTGGCCCGTTTTGCGCCCTCGGTCTCGTCGATGTCACGCGGATGTACGGCGATCATCTTTTCGCCCTCCCCCCGGGCCCCGTGGCCACCTGCCTTGACCAGCCCGTATTTAATCGTGCCATTGCGCGGATGCGGCACGCCAGCGACAGCGGCCCAGTAGATCTTGCGCGTCTCACGGTGGCGGAAATTGGCGGTCAGTGCCTTGGCGGCCTCACGCGTGCGGGCCAGTACCAGCACGCCGGAGGTGTCCTTGTCGAGCCGGTGCACAAGGCGCGGTTTCTCGTCGAGATCGAACATCAGCGCCTCTGCGAGCGCATCGACATGCCGCTCCCCCTGCCCCGAGCCACCTTGCACGGGCAGCCCAGGCGGCTTGTTCAGCGCGATCACGTGATCGTCGCGGTAAATCACACAGGCGCGGATCATCTTGGCCTCGGCATCTGTCACGCTCGTCCGTTTGGACGGTGGCGGGGCTTCACCTGTTGGCAGAGGCGGAATGCGGATCTCCTGCCCCACCTCGATGCGGGTGGAGCCCTTGACCCGGCCGCCGTTCACCCGGATCTCGCCCTTGCGACACATCTTTTCGATGCGCCCCTGCGGAATCTGCGGGAAGAACCGCTTGAACCAACGGTCGAGCCGCTGATCCCCGTCCCCTTCCGCCACAGTCATCATTTGTACCTGGCTCATGCGAATACCCCTCTGGCGATCCATAGCCCCAACATTAATCCACCGATGCTCAGGCAAACCGAAAGCGCCACGTAAAGCCCTGCTGCCGCGATCTGACCGCGCTCCATCAACGTCACCGTCTCCAACGAAAAGGCCGAGAACGTGGTGAACCCCCCAAGCAACCCTGTCAACACAAACGGGCTGAGGTGCGTCAGACCCTTTTGCGCGGCGACCACGACGAACATACCCATCAGGACCGAGCCGATGACGTTCACGGACAGGATAGCCAGCGGAAACTCGGTCGGTCCCGTCAGCCGGAACATCGCGACCCCGAAAAGGTAGCGGCAAGCGGCACCAATGGCGCCACCCAGAGCAACGAAGGAAACAGTTGAAATCATGCGCATCCCATCGCCCGCAATAGACCCAGAGTCAACTCTCGCGCTGCGCCCGCAGCTTTGCGAAATACTCCAGCCGCTTTTTCAGATCCCGCTCAAATCCCCGCTCGACAGGCTGATAGAGCGCCGGGCGCTCCATCCCGTCCGGGAAATAGTTCTGACCCGAAAATCCGTCTTCGGCATCGTGGTCGTAAGCATAGCCCTTGCCATAGCCCTGATCCTTCATCATGCCGGTAGGTGCATTGAGGATATGCTTGGGCGGCGGCTCGGATCCAGTGGCTTTGGCCGCTTTTCGCGCACCCTTATAGGCCACGTAATTCGCGTTGCTTTTCGGCGCCAGCGCCAAATAGATCACCGCCTGAGACAGGGCAAGCTCACCCTCGGGAGACCCCAAGCGCTCATAGGTGTCCCAACATTGGAGACAGACCGCCTGCGCCTGCGGATCGGCCAGCCCGATATCCTCGACCGCCATGCGCACAATGCGACGGGCGAGATAGCGGGGATCCTCACCGCCCTCCAGCATACGGGCAAACCAATAGAGCGCCGCGTCGGGGTCACTGCCGCGCACGGATTTATGCAAGGCACTGACGTTATTTAACTAATTTTTCTACCCAATGACTGAGTGACTGAGTGAAATCCCTATTAAATAGGGGGAAAGCATTGGAAGCTTTGGTCGCAGCCGCTGTGGGAAGATTACTTTTACTCCCACCGGGGGAGTTTCTGAACCCCCGGGCCACGCCCAGCCCAGCGACGCCGATATTTCTGCCCATGATATCGGGCGCCGCGAGGCGGCAGATGGGTATTTTCGTCTCGGTCGAAAAACCGTACCTCAGAATTGTCTAAAGTTAGACCAAGTTTGCTCTTGTAGTTCGTAGGGGTCCACCCCCCTCACAGACTTAAGTAAGTACTCTGAATTCAGTTGGCGAAACATCGTGGCATACTTTGTGAAACACCATTTCGGTTAAAGGGGCCCCAGAAACGCAAGAATCGACAGCCTATAAGTCTTACAGGCTGCTGAAAAACTCCGCCAGCGCAACGCTTGTGCCCAAACTGGCAGGTTTTTCGGGCTCTCTTGTCGAACTGAGGAAAAGTGATTGTGGCGGCATCGATCAAGTCGACCAGAAGCGCTCGTCAGAATCGTTTTTCAGCGGCCTGGCAATCTCAAAACATTTCAAATTGAAGCCAAGACATTACTGAAGATCGATAATCTCGTTCATCTTGTCTACGAAATAGGAGGGAAAATTGGAAACCAAATTCACTGAAGTATTAGGATTGGCACGCAAGGTAGCCTTTACTAAATCTTTATCTTCTATATTCAGCCCCAAGGCTTCAAATACCTGAAGTGCTACCACTCGATCAGAGAAACCGATCTCATGTATTGAAATACATGTTTGGTTGGGCAAGCCGTACCTGACAGCCTTTAACAAAATCTCAAGCCGTTCGACGACATCGTCATCGGATGTCTGCTGGTCGACCAACTCGATAATTGCTCCTACCAACAATGTTCCATCAAATGAAAAAGCCCCATCACACAGGTTAACAAGGTGATGTCAGCAAAGCGTGTTGGTTCTTACTTTGTTCTGATGCGTCAGTGGGGTATGGTGAAGCTTTCAAGACCCAAGGAGATCCACCATGCCCCGTTTTGATCCGACCGAATTCGGCCGCAT